>Ga0256407_10002270_pt1 | contig 37217 bp, 35 predicted proteins | sample RumenRJG_04DNA_FD_193489 | JGI IMG/M metagenome (GOLD analysis project Ga0256407, IMG submission 193489) | Bovine rumen microbial communities from Lethbridge, Alberta, Canada - RJG_04 | ecosystem: Host-associated > Mammals > Digestive system > Stomach > Rumen | place: Canada: Alberta... | reverse complement strand
TACCGCCGACTGAAAAAACTGCTTACCGTGAACAGAAAAAAGTGCTTACCGCGGAGAGAAAAATCTGCTTACCGTCGACTGAAAAAACTCCTTACCGAATGGGAGCAAAATCATCTTACCGCGCACACCTTTATTCTTTATCGTTAAGTTGCCACCGGATACAATGAAGTCTCCACCACTACAGGATACTCCGCCTTTTTCACCGTTAACAGACACGGTACCGCCTGTTACTTTAACCCCATCTGCAAACACACAATAACGCGGATTATTAGCTTTATTAGCTCCTCCTTCAGAGTAAGCATAGAGCTTCCCGCCTGAAATATCGATCTCACCGTTCTCACCCATATTGATGGCTTCAGATTTAGATTTAATTTTGACTGACCCGCCGCTTATTGTAAGTTTTGATAAGTTTATACAACCGAAACCATTTGGCGCATTTACATTAAGCTCTCCCCCTTTTATTTCCATTGGTAAATATCTAGAATTGTCGACTGCACACTCTGTACCTTGCGGATTTATCTCAACCTTTCCGCCAATTTGGGTATAATCTACATTCCCCAAACACATGTTCATGTTACTAGTTTGATTACTGGTTAATATGAGTTTTCCACTATCTCCGCTCTGTCCGTAGACGGTGAGTTTCTTTCCATTTTCATAACCAATAAGAGCAACACTATTACCCGCTGTGACCGTAAGTGTCGCTCCGTCACAGAGGATAAGACTGGTATCACCGGTAAGAGTCACCGTATTATTAATACTGACAGTATTTTTTACAACCACTGTGCCGGACCAGGAAGTGTCCGAGTTTTCGGCAAGGGTATAGTTGTTAGCAGACGCCTCATTTCCGTTCTCGTCGATATAGGATACCGGATCAGGATGCCCCGCATAGGCATCCTTCGGGAATGCCCCTGCCAAAAACAGTACACAGACTGCCGCAAGAAAGGCCGCTGCTCCTCCTGTTCTCACGATACTTTTGATCACTTTCTTTTATTCATTCATTACTTTATCTCCCTGCTTTGTAAATCATCTATAAAACACAGTTTTTGATAAGATCCTTCGCTAACGCTCAGGATGACAATGTGTTTTATATCTGACATACAGATGATAATCTAATTGGCTATTCAGTAGCCCAAAAGATATGTTCACAACCACACTTCGAATCATTATATTTCAAAAAAGCAGGAATTTTCAACAGAAGCGTGACGAAAAGTTTTTTCAATGAATTTTAGTTATCCCTTCCCAGAGCATCTCTGATGGCCTCGAAGAATTCCCCAAACTCCTGAAAGGCCGGGATATCCGGATTGTCTTCTATTATCTTCTCCGTGGATCTGAAGAGGAAGCCGGCCTTACTTGCTTTGATCATTTTCAGGTCATTATAGGAATCCCCGGCAGCGATGGTCTCATAGCCTATTGACTGCAGTGCACGGACCGTCGTGAGCTTGGAATCCTTTATCCTCATTTTATAGCCCGTTATCTCTCCGGTGGGAGATACGACAAGGGAATTACAGAAAAGGGTGGGGAAATTCAGCTTCCTTATAAGAGGAGAGGCAAACTGGGTGAAGGTATCGCTCAGGATTATCACCTGTGTCAGCTCCCTTAATCTGTCGAGGAATTCCCTCGCTCCGGGAAGGGGATCGATACCCTCTATGGTGGCCTGTATCTCCTTCAGGCCCAGCTTATGCTCCTTCAGGATCTCCAGGCGGTATTTCATCAGCTTATCGTAATCGGGCTCGTCCCTGGTGGTTTTCCTTAGCTCCGGTATTCCGCTTGCCTCGGAAAATGCGATCCATATTTCCGGAACCAGAACACCTTCCATATCCAAACATACTATATCCATTATCTGTTTCCTCTCCTTTATTAATGATGTTTTGTACTACTATGTCATCTCCGGATGACATTGTGTTGTCATCCTGAGTGGCTCCCTTTCTGTCATCCTGAGGAGCGCAGCGACGAAGGATCTTTCCTCTGGTAGTAGAAGATTCTTCGCTTCGCTCAGAATGGTAAAATGTCCAGTGGACATTTTACGGGCACGTTTTGACGCGCTATGCGCGTCAGTGCCCCGCAGAAAGATTCTTCGTTGTCTCAGAAAAAAAGGTCTGCCGACAGTTTATCGGCAGACCCCGTGGATATCACTTCTTACTTTTTCTTTCCGTTTACAAGATCCTTTAATGCCTTGCCTGCCTTAAACTTGGGAGACTTTGAAGCTGCGATCTTGATCTCTTTTCCGGTCTGGGGATTGCGTCCCTTTCTTGCTGCTCTCTTGGTTACCTCGAAGGTTCCGAAACCGATGAGCTGGATCTTTCCGCCCTTCTTGAGCTCCTTGGCTACAACATCAGTGAACGCCTTGAGGGTAGCATCGGTATCCTTCTTGGATAACTTGGTCTGCTTTGCAACTGCTTCTACTAATTCTGTTTTGTTCATAAGGTTCCTCCAATCCTAATGAGTTATTACCTGTCCATACCCCTCCGGATACTGAACAGATACATAATCAGCGACTTCATTATAACAGATATATTCAGCAATAACCATACTTTTACGGCTTTTTATTAAAAAATCGCTTGATTTTTGGGCTTTTCCGGCTCATCAAGGCATCGAAACCCCTATCTTGCCGCCTTCAGCCAGCCTGCGTATCCTGTAGGTATGGATGTATACTGAAGGTAAAAGCCCTCATCTCTTTTCTCGGTCACCTTGCAGAAAAGCTTTCCTCCCGCATCTATCTGGATATTGTCGAATACATTAAGCTCCGATTCTGTTTCCATTACGGCACTGTCCCTGGAAACAGCAGTGATCCCACCGTAAAAGGCTTTTGAGTTCTCATGCTTCCCCTCGATCTTTTTGAAGCATACCGCGATCGGACGGTCAAGATGCTGAAGCACGCTCCCTTCCATTTCCACATGGATATTGTAGGGTTCACCCATTCCGGTCACCTGATAGAGCACCATTTCCCCGTTTGCGCCCTTCGGGAAAACGGTCATCTCCTGCGCGATCTCCAATTCAGAGCTTATCAGCTCCTTAGTATATGCGGAAATAAGGATCTGGCCTCCAACGGTATAGCTTTCTATCCTTCCGCATAAGTTTACATGGCTGCCCACAACCCCGTACTTCGTCTTTTTCTCGGAACCGATATTACCTACGATGACCTCTCCCGTATTGATCCCGATCCCCATTTCGAGAGTAGGATACCCGTTTTCCCTGTTCCATTCATTTATCTCCGCCATACGTCCCTGCATCTCAAGAGCCGCTGCCACACAGTCGGATGCGTGGGTATCGGTATAATCCGGCGCACCGAAGAGAGCCATTATACCGTCTCCGATAAATTCGATTATGGTTCCCTTATGAGCCTGTATAACCTCTGTCATCTCTCCGAGATAGTGGTTCAGCATCGAGATAAGATCCGTGGCATCCATTCTCTCGCTCATTGCGGTAAAGCCACGGAGATCGCTCATCATTACCGTGAGCTCCTGCTTTTTGCCCCCGAGCCTCAGCCCGTCCGGAGTATCCAGAAGGTGTCTCACTATATCGTCCGAAAGGAAACGGCCGAAGGTCTCGCTTATCAGCTTATTCCTCATCTCCAGCTGTCCGTTCAGCGCCTTTATCTTTTCCATGGATTTCACGGCATCCCTGAGATCCATAAGCTCGCTCAGATCGCTGAAGACCATTATAACGCCTATCCGCTTATTTCCTCTTGTGAGGAAGGAGGACAGCAGCCTTAAGTGAAGCTCCCTGTCGCCGATGAAATAGGGGACTATATCCTGATGCAGGGTATTCCGGTCGTAGATCGAATCAATAACAGTCTGGGTAAAACGGTCGTTTCTCTCGTCATTAAAAAAGACTGCAGCAAACTTTTTCCCCAGGATAAGCTCCTGATCCAGCTCCAGTATTTCGGCGGCGGCATCATTAATATATTCAATGACACCGTCAAAGCCGATGACCATTATCCCTTCGGATATGTTCTTTACTATGTTTTCCGAGAAGATCTTCTGTGAATTGTTCATAATAACCCGCTCCTATTGACCAAAAAGACCCTTTTCCTTAAGAAAATCAACTGACTTCATCACATTATCGAGATTTCCGACCTCCAGTGTGAGCGGTGTGTCTCTCTTCAAACCTCTCCACAGCCTGTCTGCCTCATCCCAGTCTATACTTCCCTGTCCCAGAGGCAAGTGGTCGTCATAGGTTCCCATATTGTCCGAAAGGTGGAGATATCCTATTTTTTCTCCGAGTTCTTCGAACCATCCCGCTATACCCACCTGAGAATAATTGGCATGCCCGAGATCAAGACATACGCCTATCCTGCTGTCCTTTACTACCGACATCAGGTTTTTCAGGGGCTCCGGATCTATATCCGGGCTGTTTTCTATAAATATATTAAGATCATATTCGCCTGCCAGCTCATCATAAAAATCCGCGCACAAGGCGGACCACCCCTCCAGATAAGGACCACGGAGGAATGGAAAACAGCTGGAATGGAAAACCACATTTTCAGCACCTGTCTTTATGGCAGCTTCACAGCTTTCCCTGCATCTTTTTTTGGAAAGCTCCCTGAACAGGACATCACCGCTTCCGGGATTCACGTCAATGAAATTTCCGTGGAGAGAGCGTACCCTTCCGCTGTCTCTGTACCACTCAATGCAGCTTTCAAAAAGCCCGCTCTCATTGAGAGCGGGCGGAGTGGACAGCTCCAGGATCTCAAAAGAAATCCCTTCTGCCGACGCGTACTCCCCCCACTTATCACGGGAGGCACGTACAGGCTGAATCTGTAATGATCCCTTTGCTTTTTTTGAATGGCTGTCAGTCATATAATTTGATCCGGTATTCCTCAGTCTTCCTCTTCAGCTCGTCGCTGACATTGCCTGACTTCTCTGCATCCGATACATCATAGACAAGCTTGCAGGCTTCAAGGTAATTATCGGTAAGCTTTCTCAGTCTGTATGAAAGATGTGCCATGATAAGCTCTACCTTCGGAGGGTTCTTTTCAAAGAGCTCCTTCAGATAATCCAGATCTATGGTCTCCAGAGTCGTTTCATCCTCCAGTGTAACTGCCGTTGCACTACGTGTACATTTTTCAAGCAGGGCTATCTCACCGAAAAATCTGTTGATGTGGATCTTGGAGAGAAGCTTCTCATCAGGCGTACCGTAGCCCTTGTAGATCCCGATGCTTCCGAAGTGGATGTCGTACATGCAGTTTCCTTCTTCACCTTCCTTGAAAATAACGGTTCCCTTTTTAAAGCTCTCGATATTCCTGGAGAAGCCTTCGTTATGGGCTGTGCCATCCAGCTTCCGGAGTGACTCCACACTCTTTACCTCAGCGGAATGCTTGTTATTCTTATAAACATTTACGAACTTCTTTATCTTTTCTGCAAGGCTTTCCTTGCGCTGTGCGGGATCCGCTCCGAGATGGAGTTCGTTTATGGTTTCGCATACCTCTGTATAGTCAGCGGTAAGCTCCAGTATCCTTTTACTCAGGTGCTTCATTATATCGAGCACCTTGTCGGAATTCTCCTTGAAAAGTGAAACGATATCTCCGGAGGAAATCTCAACCGCCTTCACATCACCCTCGGCAACAGCCGTGGCACTGCGGGGATAGGCCTCGATAACCGCCATCTCTCCGAAAAACTGATCCTTCTTCAGTTCCGTAAGCTTATGCTCTTCTTCTGACCCGTAATTCACATATATCCCTACGGTTCCGTCTGTAATCTGGAAAAAGCTCTCACCTGCTTCTCCCTCCCGGAAAATCACCTCATCTTTCGCGAATTGCTTTTCAACCATAATTACCCACCTTTCCTTCACGGCACCTGCCCGGATCCCCGGAAACACCGTTCTTTTCTAGATACTTTTTCCATTATAGTATTATTTCCCCGATTTCACAAGAGCAACGGGGGCATTGCCATTTTCTTTTCCGGCGCGTATAGTATGAACCTGACAGACAAAGGCATCTGCTGCGGCGGGTGCTTTTTTGATGCTTTGAAAGAAGATGGCGATATTTGTAAAAAAACCCCACAGATGATATTGTATGATTAAAGCGCCAAAAGTAATTGTCACCACACAAGAAAAGCTTGTGGTGGGGACAAGAACTTTGGGCGCACCCCTACACGAGCATGAAGTGGGGCGCAAAACCGATGTCCAGTGGACATCGGTTTTGCGCCGACCGTAGCGAAGCGGAGACCGTGTAGCACGGAACAATCCGTATTTAATCAAAATGTGACTTTTGGCGTCCGAATCATAATATCTCAATACAGAAATTATGATCCGATCCGAAAATTGAAAGGAGAACTTACATTATGAGCGGCTTTTCAACAGGAACCAGGTGCGTACAGGCGGGTTACCGCCCCGGAAACGGGGAACCGAGACAGATCCCTATAGTACAGTCTACAACCTTTAAATATGACACCAGCGAGGATATGGGGAAATTATTCGACCTTGAAGCCTCCGGATACTTTTATACGAGACTGCAGAATCCCACAAATGACCTGGTGGCAGCGAAGATAGCCGAGCTGGAGGGCGGCAGCGCTGCAATGCTCACAAGCTCCGGACAGGCTGCAAACTTTTTCGCTCTTTTCAATATCTGTGAATGCGGAAGCCATATCGTTTCCTCATCATCCATATACGGCGGGACCTTCAATCTTATAAGCGTCACTATGGCAAAGATGGGGATAGATGTGACCTTTGTGTCTCCTGACGCCTCCCCGGAGGAGCTTGATAAGGCATTCAGGGACAATACCAGAGCGGTATTCGGCGAGACAATCGCAAATCCCGCACTCACGGTCCTTGATATTGAGAAATTTGCCCGTGCCGCTCATGCCCACGGTGTGCCCCTTATTGTTGACAATACCTTCCCCACTCCCGTAAACTGCAGACCCATTGAGTGGGGTGCGGACATCGTGACCCATTCCACCACAAAATATATGGACGGGCACGGAGCCGCAGTTGGAGGAGCCATCGTTGATTCCGGACACTTTGACTGGATGGCGCATAAGGAGAAATTCCCCGGTCTCACAACTCCGGATGAATCCTATCACGGGATAGTATATGCTGAAAAATTCGGTCAGGAGGGCGCTTTCATCACAAAATGTACCTCCCAGCTGATGAGGGACTTCGGCTGCATCCAGTCGCCCCAGAATGCTTTCCTTTTGAATCTCGGGCTCGAATCACTCCATGTCCGTATGCCGCGGCATGTGGAGAACGGCCTCGCTGTTGCGGAATTCCTTAAGGATCAGCCCAAGGTACGGAAGGTGAGCTACCCGGGGCTTAAGAGCGATCCATATTATGAGCTTGCAAAGATGTATCTGCCAAACGGCGGCTGCGGTGTTGTATCCTTTGAATTAAAGGGTGGAAGGAGCGAAGCGGAAAGCTTTATGAAGAAGCTTAAGCTTATTGCAATAGAAACCCATGTGGCCGACGCCAGAAGCTGCTGCCTGAATCCCGCCACCTCGACCCACAGACAGCTCTCGGATGAACAGCTTTCGGCGGCAGGCATCCCCGCAGGCCTTATCAGGGTTTCCTGCGGCCTGGAGGATAAGGAAGATCTTATCGCCGATCTGGAAAATGCGTTGGGGTAAATTGCTACTTGCGACGGGGCACTGATGCGCTCAGCTGTCCGATGGCAGCCGTGCATAGCACGGCTAAACGCCATTCAAAATGTGCCACAGGCACATTTTGCAAAGCGTGCCCGAAAAACTAAATGACCAAAAATAAACCTGTTTTTGGTCATATGTCCACTGGACATTTTTCCATGTTGTTTGACGCCCAAAGTCAAATGGCTTTTTGAACAAGTTCAAACGCCATTTAGACTTTTGGCGTTTGTATCATGTCATTCTGAGCGAAGCGAAGAATCTTGAAATATGCGTCGCTTACGCTCAGGATGACAGCAATAATTACGCCAGGACTCCCTTCTTTGCATTCTTTATCGTAGGTATCTCCGTCTCATCCTTGTCATCTATATGCGCTCCCGCATACTTCTTCGTCTCGTCGGCAATGACCTTTGATAATAAAAGAACCGCTATAATATTCGGAACCGCCATAAGTCCGTTAAAGAGATCGGCGATATTCCATATGAGATTCAGCTCCGTCACAGATCCCACAAAGATCCCCAGGACCCATAATATCTTGTAGACCTTTATGACCTTTTCCCCAAGGAGATATACCGCGCAGCGCTCCCCGTAATAATACCAGCCGAGGATCGTTGAAAATGAAAAGGATACAAGACCGATTACAAGTATGGGGATCCCGATGGCAGGTATCATTGAAAACGCGAGGCTGGTAAGCTCGGCACCGTTTCCCGAAAGCCCGTCTATTGTAGGATGCTTGATGATACTCGATACCAGCACCAGTCCGGTCATCAGACATACAACGACCGTATCCCAGAAGGTTCCCGTCATGGAAACCAGAGCCTGTCTCTTGGGATTTCTGGTCTGGGCCGCGGAAGCCACAAGGGGCGCGGAACCCATTCCCGATTCATTTGAAAAGAGTCCCCGTGCAAATCCGTATCTGCAGGCTGCTGCAACCGTACTTCCCACAAAGCCGCCTCCCGCTGCCCTGGGGCTAAGTGCCGCCGATATGATGGTCGTAACGGTCTCTCCAAGCACATCCGCGTTCATTACGAGAATGATAATGCAGCCGATCACATAGAAAGCCGCCATAAAGGGAACCAGCATCTCGGAAACTCTGGTTATGGATTTGATGCCGCCGATTATGACAAGCCCCACCACCAGACAGAGAATAATTGCGGTAGCATATGTCAGTATCCGGCCTGAATTCTCATCCGTCGCAAAATTCTGCCTCGCATTGGTAACGACCGCATTTGCCTGCACCATACATCCTATTCCGAAGGCGCATATGGCCGCGAGCGATGCAAAGACAATGCCAAGCCACTTTTTATTAAGCCCTCTGTCAAGAGCGTACATAGCGCCGCCAAGCATTGAGCCGTCTTCACTCTTTACCCTGTACTTTATGGCGATAAGGGTCTCCGAATACTTGGTGGCTATACCGAAGATACCCGTAAGCCACATCCAGAGTACCGATCCCGGTCCTCCCATTGCAATGGCCGTACCCACGCCTATTATGTTCCCTGTTCCTATGGTAGATGACAGTGCCGTAGTGAGTGCCCCGAACTGTGAAACATCTCCCTCCACATCCGGATCCTTCGTGACCGACAGCTTTATGGCCTTAAAAAGGTCCTTCTGTACAAATCCGGTTCTTAAAGTCATAAACAGATGGGTCCCAAATAACAGGATTATAAGAGGCCATCCCCAAAGAAATCCGTCAATAGTCTCTATTATCTCCGAAAAACTCAAAATTCTCTCCTCTCTTTACTGCAGCAGTAAGGTCAGTTTCTTTGTGATCCCCTGTAATTTAGTCCTCCTCCTTAAAACTTGATAAGTATAATACCATACTTTCCGGGAATCACACAATCACACAATCAAATGAAGTCAAAGGACTTTTGAACTTGAACATTCGCACATTTTGAAATATATTGATACAGACACGCTTAAACTGTTAAGGAGAAAAATAATGTCAGATTTACTTGAAATGATATGCGATACCGCAAAAGAAGCAGGAAAGATCATACTGGAGGGCTCGGAAAAAATAAAGAGCCTGAAAGTAAAGAGCAAGGGAGGGCACGGAAACTTTGTGACCGAATATGATTCCCGTGTTCAGGACTTTCTCATACGTGAGCTCTCAAAGCTCCTTCCCGAAGCACATTTTGTCGGGGAAGAAAACGGACAGGAGATATTTAAGGACGAATACCGCTCGGGATACACCTTTGTAATAGACCCCATTGACGGCACCACGAATTTTATCAAGGGCTGGGATGAAAGTGTGAGCAGCATCGGTCTCTTAAAGGACGGTGAACCCTATATCGGCGTGATCTATAATCCTTACGCTGGTCAGCTTTATTATGCAGAGAGGGGAAAGGGAGCTTTTCTTAATGGTGAAAGGATATTTACCTCGGAGGATCCTCTGGAAGAAACCATCATAATAATGGGAACCTCCCCCTACTATCCCGAGCTTTCCGATAAGGCCTTTGTTCTTGGCAGGGAGGCAGTGAGATACGGCATAGACATCAGAAGGGGCGGCAGCGCCGCTACTGATCTCTGCAGGCTTTCCTCAGGGCAGGCCGGCATGTTCTTTGAACTGAGACTAGGTCTCTGGGATTTCTGTGCCGGAGCAGCCATTCTTCTGGAAGCCGGGGGAAGCTTAACGGATATTAAGGGCAATCCCTTAACCTACGACAGAGCATCCTCCGTGGTCGCTCTGTCAAAGGGAGTCAGTAAAACTCAAGCGGCGTGGGTGTTTGATACTTGAGGATGATACCGCCGGTCTTCGGAACACTGATCTTTAATCTTCCGCCTCTGACCTGATAATCAAGTGTTTCGGTGGTAAAGCTGCTGTCATAGGTCAGGAGCAGCCTTTTTATGCTGCATTCCGGCGGAATACCGGCGATCCACACCTCACCGTTCCATTCTATGTCCCGGTCACTATTATTCAGGATAATGACAGAGGCTGAATTTCTGTTGAATCTGGCAAAGGAAAGTATCCCCTCCTCATCGCCGTCATTCAGGAGAGGGATCATACTTCCCGTTATCAGCTCCTTATTTTCCTTATGTATCCTTATACAGGCTCTGTGAAAATCAATAAGCTCAAAATCCTCATTGCCCCAGGGGAAGGTACGTCTGTTGTCAGGATCCGTGAAACCGCAGAGCCCCGCTTCATCTCCGTAATAGATGGTGGGCGCCCCGGGCCAGGTCATCTGGAACAGCACCGCTTCCCTCATAACAGCCTTATTTACACCCTCTTCGGCCGCACGGGAGCCGAGTCTGTCAACCCTGCCCACCTTGTGGTTTGTTCTTGTCAGGAACCTGGAATGGTCATGATTTGAGAGCTCGTTCATGGCTGCCAGACCGGAACCTCCCAGGAACTGCCTTCTGTGAGCCCTCATAGCACACCAGAAAGCATCCGGATTATTGAGAAGATCCGGACGGTATTCATCCGAGTGCTTCTGCATTCCGGTGAGAAACCAGCTTATAGGCTCCATAAATGCATCATAATTCATTATGGTGTCCCATTCGCCGTTTGCTATCCAGTTCTCCGCGTCCCCGTAATGCTCCGCCAGTACTATTGCATCGGGATTTGCCTCCCTCACGGCAGCTCTGAAGTCCTTCCAGAATTTGTGGTTAAATTCCGGAGTGTGACCTAGATCAGCAGCCACGTCCAGCCTCCAGCCGTCTGCATTATAAGGCGGAGAGACCCACTTCTTCGCTATACCGAGAATATAACTGTAAAGCTCCGGCGAATCTTCGTAATTCAGCTTGGGCAGTGTATCGTGCCCCCACCAGCCGTCATAGCTGTCATTATCCGGCCATCCGCCTTCATCAAAGAAACGGAAGAAAGAGCGATAGGGACTTTCCGCACTTACATAGGCTCCGCTTTCATAGCCCTCCCCATTCTCATAAATCTTTTCCCGGTCAAGCCATTTATTGAAGGAGCCGCAATGATTGAATACACCGTCGATAATGACCCTTATCCCCGCTTCGTGTGCCCTTTTCACCAGCTCTGCGAAAAGCTCATTGCTTGCCTCCAGATTCCGCCTGCCTGTCACCCTTTTTATATACTTTGTTGCGAAACGGTTTACCGTGGAATCCTTAAGGCACTCTCCCCCGTCCTCAACAATAACACCGTAGTGAGGGTCGATATGATCATAATCCTGGCTGTCGTACTTATGATTAGAGGGAGACACAAAGAGGGGGTTAAAATAGATCGCATCCACTCCAAGCTCTTTTATATACGGGAGCTTATCCAGAACGCCTTTCAGATCCCCTCCGTAAAAACGGCGCACATCCATGCTGTCCGGATAATAATTCCAATCCTCCACCTTCTCGGCATAATCCCCGAGATAGTAATATTCATGGCTCAATACATCATTTGAGGGATCCCCGTTATAAAACCTGTCGGTAAAGATCTGGTACATAACGGCTCCCCTGCTCCATTCGGGAGTTTTGATGCCGGGAACCAGCTTGAATTCATCACGGCATCCTCCGGAACCTTCGAGACCGCCCCGCCCGTAGGACAGACATATTTCTCCCGACATCATCTCGAAGTGGTAGAAAAAGGGCTCATCCTCGACATTGATATGCCCCTCGTAATAATCAAAAACTCCCTCGGAGGAAATGCGTGTCATCCTGTGCCTTCCGCCTCTTACGCAGATAAACACGTCATCCACATTATTTCTGCCGGTCCTTAAACGGAGAGTCACGGAGGAATGGGGCTCCGGCTCCATCGGAAATACATAATCCTCTGTCATGTCCGCATAAACCGCCTTGTAATTAAATACAGGACGCATGGACAGGATATATATCAAATTGTCCCTTAAACTGCTCTCCATCAAAATAACCTGTTACACGATCAATTCTATAATATACACCACCACACAGGCTCCGGCTGCCACGGTAAGAAGGCTCTTTCTGAAAAAAGCCAGTATCATGGCTGCAGCGAAGCCCGCTGCCGCAGAATAAATACTTCCGGTCGACGTGAATATCGCGGGGACCGTCATCGCCGACAATGTCACATAGGGCACATAATAAAGAAAGGACTTTATAAAAGGACTCTTTATCTCCTGCCGTATGAGTGTAAGCGGAAGGGCCCGTATCAAGAAGGTAACCAGAGCCATGACCAGAATATAGATATATGTATTGTCAGTCATTCTCCGCCCCCTTCTCCTTTAGGACCTTTTCCTCCGGTCTGTCCGCAGCCGGGAAAAGAAGTGCTGCGATAACGGAAACCATCACAGTGACGATTATTATCCTTGTTCCCGATGAAATGTCCTTTAATACCGGAGCATAGGTAAAAACTGTTGAAGCGGCCACCGCAAGTAAGGCTGCGATCGCAATGTTTTTGTCTTCCCTCGAGGGCGGCACCACTATGGCGATAAACATTCCGTAAAGTGCCACTCCGAGAGCGCTTATAAGCCTCGCCGGCAGGATCTCGCCGGAAAATGCCCCGAGAAAGGTTCCGAAGACCCATCCCGAAACCGAGATAAGTATTACGCCTGCGGAAAAAGCAGGAGCAAGCATACCCGGTCTGGTAATGCTTACTCCGAATATCTCATCCGTCACCCCAAAGGCTATTCCCAGCCTTTTGTATGTGGGAAGTCCCGGCTCTATCTTTTGCGAAAGGGCCGCACTCATCAGCATATAGCGGAGATTGATAACAAGCTGCACCCCAGCCATCTCCAGATAGGAGCCCGCTGCCGCAATTACAGATATTCCCGCAAACTGCCCCGCGCTTGTTACGTTGCTAAGGGAAATGAGTGTCGCCTGAAAAACCGACAATCCCGCCTTGACTGCCTGTATCCCGAATGCAAATGACACCGCAAGATACCCAAGCGCAATGGGGATACCGCTTATTATTCCCTCCCTGAAATTTTTCTCTGTATCAGAAAGATTTGATCTCATCCTGAGAATCATCCTCATTTTCGTCTATATTCAGGATCTTTATGTCATAGCTCACGCTGTCATTAACCTCTACCCTGCATACATCTCCCTTTTTGTGCCCCATCAGCGCCTTTCCTATGGGAGACTCGATACTTATGTAGTTTTTAAGGGAATTTCCCCTGATACTCGTTACTATCTTGTATCTTTCACGGCTCTTGTCGTCCAGAAACTCCACATCCACAAAGTTATTGAGTCCCACCTCTCCCTTTTGGGATGAATCGTCTATGATTATGGCGGTCTTCAGCATATTGTCGAGATAGCGTATCCTGCTCTCGTTCTCGTTTTTTGCCTTCTTTGCCGCGTAATACTCGAAATTCTCACTCAGATCCCCCTGTGCCCTGGCTTCCTTTACGGCCTCTATGAGCTTGGGGCGCTCAATAAGTTTCCTGTCCTCTATTTCCTTTTCTATCTTCTGCACGTCGCTTCTGGTAAGCTCCGCCCTGCCCTTATGCATATCTGCTCCTTATACAATGACCGGGATCAGACTTATGATTAAACTTATCATTCCGTACCTCGATATCCCGCAATCCTACTATATATTGACTCACACCGCATAATTATACGCTATATTGATGTTTCCGTAAAGAAACGGGGCACGCGGTACAAAAATACTCCCGAAACAAGAAAACAGCCAACCGGGGTGGGCTGGCTGTCTTCGGAGAAGGTATTTCTTTTTGGGGTATAGTTTGTTAGACTATATCATTTATGGGGGGGTACGCAGATAATATAGCATTTACTCCCCTTGTCAACAAGATGCAGCCTTAACAAACTTTACAAAAACTCTTATGTTTTTTTGTTAGTTTTTCACTATAATGCAGGAAGAAGATTCTTCGGGCTGCGCCCTCAGAATGACATTGGGGAACCTCAGAATGACACTTTTGGTTCTAATGATTATCCCCACAGAGCTTCGAATTCTTCCCTTGTGAGCTTTTCCTTCTTTAAGAGCTCTTCCGCACATCTTATCAGTACGTCCTTATTCTCGGAAATGAGCTCCTGTGCCTTCTTATAACAGGAATCTATTATCGCCTTTACCTCCAGATCTATCTCGCCGGCAGTTTCCTCGGAGTGGCTTCTGGGATGTGCCATATCACGTCCGATGAAAACCTCTTCCCCGTCGTCATCATAGCTTACAACTCCCAGTTTTTCGCTCATCCCGTACTTCGTGACCATGGCTCTGGCTTCCTTTGTGGCCTGCTTCAGATCCTGGCTGGCCCCGGTGGTGATATCTCCGCAGAACATCTCCTCCGCTACTCTTCCGCCCATATCCACTACTATCTCATTTATCATACGGGTTTTTGTCATAAATTCCTCGTCATGCTCAGGAAGGGGCATGGTATAGCCTGCCGCCCCGAGGCCTGTGGGGATGATGGATATGGTGTAAATAGGTCCCACCTCGGGAAGAAGATGGAAAAGGACTGCATGCCCTGCCTCATGGTACGCCGTTATCTTCTTATCCCTTTCGGATACGATCTTGCTCTTCTTTTCCTTTCCTATGCCCACTTTGATAAAGGACTGCTTGATATCGTCGTGGGTCAGATACTTCCTCTCTTCCTTCGCCGCCAATATGGCCGCTTCATTTAAGAGGTTTTCAAGATCCGCTCCGGTGAAGCCCGTAGTCGATTGGGCGATCTGGCGGAGATCCACGTCGTCTCCGAGGGGCTTCTTTTCGGCATGTACCTTTAATATCTCTTCCCTGCCCCGGACGTCCGGTTTTCCTACTATAACCTTTCTGTCAAATCTGCCGGGTCTCATTATGGCAGGATCCAATATGTCAACGCGGTTTGTGGCCGCCATTACGATTATGCCCTCGTTTACTCCGAAGCCGTCCATTTCCACAAGGAGCTGATTTAAGGTCTGCTCCCTCTCGTCATGTCCGCCGCCGAGACCGGTTCCCCTGCGTCTCGCCACCGCATCTATCTCGTCTATAAATACAATACAGGGTGAATTTTTCTTGGCGTCCTCAAAAAGATCCCGGACCCTGGATGCACCTACACCCACGAACATTTCCACAAAATCAGATCCGGAAATGGAGAAAAAGGGTACTCCCGCTTCTCCGGAAACAGCCTTGGCAAGCAGGGTCTTTCCCGTTCCGGGAGGTCCCACAAGAAGAACTCCCTTCGGTATTCTCGCACCCAGCTCGATATATTTGGCAGGTGCCCTCAGGAAATCGACGATCTCCTCCAGATCCTCCTTTTCCTCGTTCAGACCGGCCACATCCTTAAAGGTGACCTTCTGATCCCCGGCCTGTACCTTAACCGCACGGGATTTCCCGAAATTCATCATCTTGCTGTTGCCGCCGCCAGCCTGCATGTTCATAAAGGACATCAGTATAAAGAAGGCTGCAACAGACAGCAGTACAGGAAGGGCAAAGCTTACGATCCAGCTCTCACGTGCCACATCAGCAGCCTTATATGCCGGGAAAAGCTCCTTCAGCTCCTCCTCGGCCTTGCCCGTATCGGAAACATACAGGGTTTCCACGCTTCCGTCCCGGAGACTCACTATAAGTGATCCCGTAGGTGTCTCCGAATTCGGGCGTACCTCAACCCCCACAACCTTATTTGCCTTCAGATCCCCGGTAAAATCCTGATGGGTATAGCTTTCGCTCTTCTTATTCCTGCCCGTCACGGAGAGAAAAACCATAACTATGGCAGCTATAATAAGAAAATACACTAGTGTGCTTCTTACACCGCTACTCTTCTTCAATCAATCCTCCTCCAGTGTCACCACGCCAATATACGGCAGATTTCTGTATCTCTGGGCATAGTCCAGACCATAGCCCACCACGAATTTGTCCGGAATATCAAAGCCCGTATAGTCTATTTCCACCTCCGTGACCCGCCGGTCCGGCTTATTCAGAAGGGAACAGAGCTTCAGGCTTTCGGGCCCTCTGGTCCTCAAGATCTGAAAAAGATAATGCATGGTCCTTCCGGAATCTATGATGTCTTCCACGACTATCACATTCTTTCCCCTGATGGGATCATCCAGATCCTGGACGATCTTCACCACTCCGCTTGATTCTGTCTCGTTTCCGTAGCTGGAAACCTGCATGAAATCAATGTAAACCGGAACGGAAATATGTTTTGCGAGCTCACAGGCAAAAAACGATGCGCCCTTGAGGATACAGATCAGCGTGATCTCCTTCCCCGCATAATCCCTGCTTATCTCATCGCCAAGCTCCCTTATCCTCTTATCCAGTTCCTCTTCACTGTACAGTACATCTATTCTGTCAGCCATTATCCGATCCTTTCCCGGCTTTCAACAGCCCTTTATAACCCTATTGATCCAGCCTGATCCTGAGAACCCTCTTCGTTTCCTCTGTTATCCTGTAGCTGTGTCCTATCCTCAGACCCGGCACCCAGATAACATCGTTCCCCCGGGCAAACAGAAATATGCTGTCTCTTTTTTCAGCAGGTATCTTTTCATCGATAAACAGATCCTTTAGCTTCCTGCTGCCCTCTTTTATGGAGATACGATCCCCCCTTCTCCTCGTTCTCCACACAGCGGTATTTTTGATTTTATCATAGTCCAGCCATTTAGTATATCCGGAAACAGGGAAATTTTCTTTTTCCACGGAAATACTGCATATCAGCTTTTGACCGTCCGGAAGCACTATGATACTCTCACTTCCGTCTTCACTGATGATAAACGGTATTTCCTCCGTTTTTTCCACGGATTCCGGCATATCCTTTGTTTTCTTTAATATCAGTTTATCAAAGCTTTTTTCGGCCTTTATTCCATAGGGCAGGGACAGACTTTTTCCGCTTAAGCCCTTTATGAGCTCCTCCAGCGCCCTGACATGGGCTGTCGTTATATCCTTTTCCTTTCCGGCTATAAGGGCTATTGCTTTCTTGAATGCGAGGCTCCTTAGAACCGGCGCGGCTTTTTCCGTACCGGAGATGCTTATCTCGAGTCTTTCCGGCAGAGCTGAGGTATCGGAGACAGCCTTCATCAGGCCTTCTGCTTCTCCCTCCATATATTCCCATATGCTGCCGAGTTTTTCGGAAGCCTCGTAAATATGCCTTACTGCCCCGGGATTTATCATTTCCGCTTCCGGAATGATATTATGCCTTATCCTGTTTCTGGACAGCTCCACATCGGCATTTGTTTCGTCCTCCCGCCAGGATAAGCCTTTTTCCCTGCAGTATTCCTCAATCTCCCGTCTTGTGCAGAAAATCAGCGGTCTTATTATATTCCCGCTCACCGGGCGGATCCCGCATAAGCCCTGTATTCCGGTTCCTCTGAAGAGATTAAAGAGCGTGGTTTCCGCAGAATCCTCCATATGATGCGCGACTGCTATCCTGTCGGCCCCGCTCTCATTGAAAACCCTGTACCTTATAAGCCTGCCGGCCTCTTCCTCGGATAATCCCTCCTTTGCGGCAAAATCGGGAATATCGGCATACACCGTCCGGCAGGGAACATTGAGGCTTCTGCACTGTTCCTCCGTAAACCGGCAGTCTTCATCCGCACTTTCTCCCCTTATTCCGTGGTGAACGTGTATGGCTTCTATGCTGATTCCCAGTCTTTCCCTTAGTTCAGACATCAAAAAAAGGAGGCACACAGAATCTGCTCCTCCTGAAACACCGATCAGTACACGGTTCCCCATTTCTGTCATGCGGTGACCGGCCATCACCCTGAAAATACCGTCAACAGTGATCACTTTTCCTCATCCGGTTTGAAAATCACCTCGCCGTCATGCACCAGACCCAGCTTGCTTTCGGCTATTTCCTCAGCAAATTTCTTGGTCTTTGTATATTTCTCATACTCCTGAAGCTCGGTGGTTCTTTTCTCCTCATCCTCTATAGCCCGCTTCAGCTCTGCTTCCCGGGCAAGATAGGTATTGTACTTATTCTGCAGTCTCATACCGTCAATGGATACAACCGCAAGAAGCATCCCCACCACAACAGCTATGCAAAAACAGCCAAACCTGTTCTGTTTTTTTCTTTTAAATGCCGGTGTCTTTGCCATTATCATTCCGAATCCTTAGAATAAAACGAAAATACCCTTTGATAATACATGTTATTTTTGCTTTTGTCAATACAGATGTTATTTTTTCGGTATGATTTCAAAAAGCTCCTCTGCCTCTTCCTTTCGGACCACTTCCTTCACATCCTTTACCCTTACCTTTACGGTACGGTTTCCGAAGGCTATCTCTATCACATCTCCGGGCTTTACTTCAGCCCCGGCTTTTGCGGGCTTTTCGTTTATTGTGACTCTTCCCGCGTCACAGGCTTCGTTTGCGATGGTGCGCCTTTTTATCAGTCTTGATACTTTTAAGTATTTATCGAGTCTCATGTCTGTTCCTTTCGGCAGTATAAAGATTCTTCGGGCTTCGCCCTCAGAATGGCAGTGCCCGGCTATGCCCCGCAGGGGCTGGCACTCCATACGATCGAACAGGGAAGATGAAATCGCACCCTACCCGCCCGCGGGCCGGCGGTCAGTTCTGCTGACATCTTCATCTTGTCGGCTCGGCGAAAAAAAAGGACATGTGCCAGGCACATGTCCCCTTGGAATCAACAAAACTTCTTACTTCTTGTTTACGAGATCCTTAAGAGCCTTTCCTGCCTTGAACTTAGGTGCCTTTGATGCAGCGATCTTCATAACAGCACCGGTCTGGGGATTTCTGCCCTCTCTTGCAGCTCTCTTTGATACTTCAAAGGTACCGAAGCCAACAAGCTGAACCTTGTCACCCTTCTTAAGCTGTGCGGAAACAACATCGGTAAAAGCCTTAACTGCAGCTTCTGCATCTTTCTTTGTCAGGCCTGCCTTATCGGCAACAGCAGCAACTAATTCTGTTTTGTTCATTTTGAACTCCTCCTATATACGAGTTTTTATCGGATTTATATGGCCCCTCAGAAGGCCACCAGATATACTTATACGCGTTTTATACTGCTTTGTCAAGGAAAAAGCGACTGTTAGGGTGTTGAAAATCTGCCCATAAAGAGTATCACACCGCTTTCCCTGTCTCTTATAATGTATACAAAGGGTCTGTCGGCAATAAACTCCTCTTTCGGCTCATCTTCTGGCAGGGATGTAAGCCCCATCATTATCTCCGTAACAGCGGCGGCCCGGCTTCCTTCCTCATCAACCTCTACCACTGCTCTATGGCTGATATCGCTTATGATCAGATCTTCCGACAGATTGGAAAAATCAGCTTCTCCGGAAAAGGCAGCGCCCATTCCCATTTTGGTGAGCGCCTCCTTTAGCCCTCCGAGAGTGAGATCCTGTTTGAATTTAGGAATAACAAGGGATCCAAGCTTTGTTTTCTCCGCACTGTCCAGTCTCTCCAGTATATCTGAAGGGGAACTGTCCTCAAAAACAGCAGACATATCCTTCTTTTCAGGATCGCTGTACATTATCAGATCCATTTCGTATGAACTGTCCTTATAAGGAAGTGCCACTGCCTTTAACCCGTCCTTATCCGAGAAATAGCGGAGGCTGATGTCATCCTTATGCATCATTTCTATCTCCGAGTCCTTATGCTTTCCGTGAAAGCTCTGTTCCCAGGTATCGTTATGAGAAAAGCTGTGCTGCCATTCTCCGTAGAAATAGACTGCGTTAAGGATATCCGCCACCGTATTCCTGTCGACTCCCGGCTGGTAATCCGGGATCATTTCCTCCGTTGCATCCTTTACCCATTCCGATATTTCCTTTTTTACGCTATCTGTATCACGGAAGTCCACCTGCCTGAAATCCCCGTCAAAATACTCCCCGGCCGGCTTCGCGAATTTTTCCTCGTAATCGGGACTAAGCTTCAGTTTATTGTCGATAAACAGTCCGTTGGCGGTTTTGAAATATGCGCTTTTCCCCTGTTCCCTCCGGTAAAAGCTCCTCATTCCCTCCTTAAAGGCATCAAAATCCTTTATTGAAAGAGCCTTATTGATCCCTTCTGCGGTCTCCCCCCGGGCAGCAAGCTCAGAAAGCGCTATTGCAGAGCAGATGCTGAAGGGTGAAAAAAACAGATTGTCCTCATTGCCGTATTCATTGTACAGCTTCCGGCTGAACTCATTGATGGCCTGCTTCATTTCCTCAGTATCCCCGCTTTCTCTGTTTTCTCCCTCTTCCTCTGAAGCTTCCTCAGAATCAGGCTCCTCTGTTACTGCTTCTGAAGCCGGTTCCTCCGTACTTTCCTCAGAAACCGGCGCCTCCGTTACTGCCTCTGTCGGGGCAGCACTGTTATCGGCCTCCGCTTTATTACTTGTCGTAGTCCCGCAGCCGGCTAGCGATATTATCAATATGGAAACCAGGATCATTCCAAGAAACCGTTTCTTCATAACTCTTCACTCCTTCTCCTCAATAATAAGCTCATTATAGATTTCCCTTTTTGAAACGCCCCTGTCAGCGGCGGCAAGCTTCAAGGCGCTTTTCCTGTCGTGACCCAGGGCTTCATACATCTCCACGTGCTCCCTGACGGACATTTCGGCGTATTCCTCCGCCCTTTCCCGCCTGATCTCCTCCCGGCTTTTTCCTTCCACCACGAGAACGAATTCTCCCCGGGGGCTTTTTTCTTCATAGTATGAGACTGCTTCCCCAAGGGTGATCCTGAGTATCTCCTCATGCTTTTTCGTCAGCTCCCTGCAGAGAGATATCCGCCGGTCCCCAAGAGCGTCGTACAGATCCTTAAGGGTCTCCCGGAGATGATGGGGCGCCTCATAAAATACAATTGTTCGCGTTTCCTCTTTTATTTCCGCAAGTCTCTCTTTCCTGAGCTTATTTTCCCTTGGAAGAAAGCCCTCAAAGCAGAATCTGCCTGTGCTTAGTCCCGACAGGGTGAGTGCGGTTATCACCGCGCTGGGTCCCGGAAGAGATGTCACCGGTATCCCCTCCTCCGCACATTTCCGGATAAGAACCTCACCGGGATCTGAAATCGCCGGAGTCCCCGCATCGGTGATCAGTGCCACATCCTTACCTGATAGCAGGATATCGGCAAGCTCCCCGGCCTTTTCGTATTTATTGTACTCATGATAACTCGTAAGGGGGGTATGGATGTCAAAATGGTTTATGAGCTTCAGACTGTTTCTCGTGTCCTCGGCCGCAATGAGATCCACCTGTGTCAGTGTCTCTCTGACCCTCTGAGTTATATCCCCGAGATTCCCGATTGGTGTCGCACAAATAAAAAGTGTTCCGCTCATATCAGTATCCGTAAACCTCCGTAATCTCACGCGTGTATTTCCCGTCCTCTCCGAAGATAATGAGAGGCTTTTCACATTTGAGCTCCGCCTTTCCGCCCTTCCTGGCTTCCAGAAGAACCATATCGGGAGCCTTTTCCTTTCCCGGATATACCATCCTCATTCTTTTCGGCTCCAGCCTGTTCTTCCTCATTTCTTCGAAAATATCCGGCAGACGATGGGGTCTGTGTACCAAAAACAGGGCTCCTCCCTGCTTCAAAAGATATGAAGCCGCCGAGATCACATCCTGCAGTGTGCAGAGTATCTCGTGTCTCGCGATTGCCTTCGGTGCCTCCGGATTTACAATCCCTGAGCCTCTTGTCATATAAGGCGGATTGGAAACCACGGTATCAAAAGAGCCCGCGCTGAAAAGCACGCGGGCCTCCCTTATATCTCCTTCAACAATATCGATCCTGTCCTCCAGCCTGTTATGTATGACGCTGCGTCTGGCCATATCAGCACTTTCCTGCTGTATCTCCAGACCCGTAAAATGTCTGCCCTCAGTCTTTGCGGAAAGGAGAATCGGAAGAATTCCCGTGCCCGTACCGAGATCAATAAGCGTCCCGTCCTTTTTCACCGTGGCAAAACCCGAAAGAAGTACAGCATCCATTCCGAAGCAGAACCGATCGGGATCCTGTATTATTTCATAGCCGTTCCTCTGCAGATCGTCAAACCTTTCACCGGCCTTTAATTCTACATGCTTAAGACTGCTTTCGCTCATCTCCCGTCCCGGATTTTCCTTTGCTGCGGTTCCTTCTGTTTTTCTTATTTCTGTTTCCGCCCCGGTGATCCTTGCCTTCCGCTCCTTTATTCCCCGACTCTTCATCAAGGGCGCTTTCCCCGGGAAGCTCCTCCTCCAGAAGTTCCTTCGGCAAAGGCTCCTCCGGCACCTCTCTCTGTTTTTTCTGCTGATTCTGACCCTTTTTGCGCTTTGCCTTGAAGGTTATCTCCTCAGCCGGATACTCCCGTATCTCTTTTTCATCCTCTGTTTCAAAGAGCACCTTTATCCGCTGGCGGAGAACATTGACCTCGGCAACGGTACCCTCCTCCCCGTAAGGGTCGGCTACCAGATCCCCGACTCCGGGCAGCTTCTTATTCAGATACTCATATGTCTCCTCTTCGTTTTTCAGGCAGCACATAAGCCGCCCGCAGACTCCGGAGATCTTCGTGGGATTTAATGAAAGATCCTGTTCCTTTGCCATTTTGATGGATACCGGAACAAAATCCGATAAATAGCTGTGACAGCAGAGCTCCCGCCCGCAGGGACCGTATCCCCCCAGTATCTTCGTTTCGTCCCGGACTCCTATCTGCCTGAGCTCGATCCTTGTACGGAAAACACCGGCCAGATCCTTCACCAGATCACGGAAATCTATTCTGCCGTCCGCGGTGAAATAGAAAAGAAGCTTGCTGTTATCGAAGGTATACTCGGCATCTATGAGCTTCATCTCCAGCCCATGCTTATGTATCTTTTCCTTGCAGATCTTTATTGCTTCCTTTTCCCTGACACGGTTCGCCCGGTCGCTTTCAAGATCCTCTTCCGTCGCCTTTCTTATCACAGATCTTAAGGGTGTGTTGAAATCCTCCTCATTCCTTTCCTCAGGGCCGGAGACCACTTTTCCGAGCTCCTTCCCCCTGACGGTTTCAACAACACAGTAATCGCCCTTTTTCAGCTCTGTTTCCCCCGCTTCAAAAGAATAAACCTTCCCGGCGGTGCGGAATCTTATATTAACTATTTTTATCACTTTATCTACCTCATGTTCATAAACAGCAGTTCAAAGGTGTTTTCAGGATTTACATTGGATCTTATCCTGGACCTCGCTGTCTTTATTTCATCTAAAATACTGTTTATCCTTTCGAAGGAATAATATGAAGCGGCTTTTGAAAGCTCCCTCTCCTCATTAAAGAAGATCAGCTTTTCCCCGCTTCCCCCTGCCTTGAGAAAGAGCACGTCCCTGAACCACAGAAGGAAAAAGCTCAGTACATCATCACTCTCTTCTTTTTTTTCGGCAGCCTCTGCAGCTGCAAGGGAGACAGCGGTATCATTCATATCCCTTACTCCCGTGACTATATTGCGGAGTTTTTCAAAGAGCAGCTTAAACTCCTCACTTTCGGACAGCAGCACAGCCTTCCCCAGATTTCCCCTGGCAAATGAAATGACGGCTGATGTGTCCGTTATTTCCGGATCCTTCCTTTCCAGAAAGGCGCGTATATCACCGTTATCCACGGCTCTCATCTGAAGGCACACCGCCCTTGACACGATAGTCGGAAGAAGCCGGTCCTTATTTTCCGAAAGGATGATGATCACCGCATAGGACGGCGGCTCCTCAAGTGTCTTCAGAAGGGCATTCTCCGCTTCATCAGTCATCAGGTTTGCATCCGGTATGATGTAGATCTTCCTCGGGCTGTAGTATGGCTTTATCGCCACATCATTAACCACCTGGGATCTGATGTCGGAAACCCCGATGGAGCTTGTTTTTTCGGGAATCAGGGTAATGATATCCGGATGGCTTCCGCTTTCCGCACACTTACAGGAGTGACAATGTCCGCAGGGTTCGGCATTCTCTCTTTCCTCGAGGGAGGTCTCACACTGGAGAGCCCTGGCAAAAACCGAAGCCAGGGTCTTCCTTCCCATCCCCTTCTCGCCGTCAAAGATATAGGCATGAGCGGCTTTTCCGCTTTTTACAACACCGGTCAGGCTGGAAATGATACTGTCCTGTCCGATTATATCACGAAATCCCATCATGTAAGAATATCAATGAGGAGTCCCTCTATCTCTCCGATCTTATTTAATATCGTGAGGTTATCGCTCTCTTCCTTCAGCAGCTCTTCCGCAAGATTGTCCAGATTCTCGTCTATCAGCTTTATGATACCATATACCCTGTGCCGTCCCCTTCTGTCCAGGAAGTTTTCCCTGGAAAACTTGTGGGAACGGTTTATTATCTCATTCATAAAGCCCTTGATAAGGCTCCGGTATTTCCGCATATCCCCGATATCTTTGTGCTTTTTTATCCGGCTTCCCTGCATGGTGATCTCATTCATCATACCGGTGAGGCGTTCCTGCAGATCGGTTTCTTCTATATTGCTCATCAGAGCAAATTTAAATGCCTCCGACGGCTGATCGGCAGGCTTAGATGCTTCAGGCTGGGTAACGGCACTGCTTTGATTGACTTTTATATCCATAAATCACCCGATCAATTCCTTTATTTCCCGGACACACTGCTTCAGATCATTATTCTTTATCCTTAAGCGGACACCGGCCGCCTCAAGCCTTTCCTCCGAAAAATCGAGATCATCGGCAAGGAAGCGCCTGCATAACTCCCTGTAATCGGGTATAAGCCTTTTCTTTTCCCTCTTTACGGCCCGGATCAGCCGGTCCCCGTCGTCACATTCTATGTATATCGGAATCACAGACCTGATACCCGCGAAGTAATCCCTTATTGAGACAAAGCTTTCCAGGGTTCCGATAAGGACAATGTCGTTCTCTCCTTCGAAGCTCCCGTCATCAACGGTGAAGTATCTCCACAGACCCTGCACCGTATTGTAGCTCCTGTCCTCTATTACCCTGCCCTTATCCTTTAGCTGCCTGAATGTATTCTCATCGGAAAAGCGGTATTCGACCCCATCCCTTTCGCCCTCTCTTAAGGGTCTCGTGGTATAGGGTATGACGGTCTTTAGATTCCCGCTGCTTCCCCTTGTCAGCTTCCTGAAGATACTGTCCTTTCCGGAGGCGCTTTTACCCATAAGAACAAAGATACGGTTCATTTAAGCTCCCTTATGGCTCTTTTCAGCCTGCTGAAGCCTTCCTTGTCATCCATAAGGGAGGTCATCAGCAGGACATATTTTCCTGCTGTTTTTTCCGGCTGCAGATGAAAATCCTCTCTAAGTCTCCGGTAGAGAGTCCCTGCATCCATATCCCGGTGGGACAACAAAAGCTTCGTGGGGTCGAAGCCGTATATCCCGTATTTCCCGATCAGTCCGGTGCCTTCCAGTCTGACTTTTATGTTTTCCTCCGCTTCAAGGCGAAGCTCCTTAAGCTCCCTATTTAGTGCCGCAAAATACTTCTCACCCTCGGCCCTTAGGAATGTAAGCATCCTGTCGGCTCCGGCCATAAATATATAGGAAGGGCTGGTGCTCTGAAAGACCGAATAGTAATGCCACAGCTTTTCCCTGTCCACGAGGGATCCGTTTACGGTAAGGATTGCAGTCTGGGTAAAGGCCGGAAGATTTTTGTGAAGACTCTTTATAATGATATCCGCCCCGGTCTCGGATGCATTTTCAAAATTGAAATCATCGGAAAACGGCCTGTAAAGCCCGCCATGTGCTCCATGGGCACTGTCTGTGATAAGCGGAATATTCTTTTCATGACAGACAGCTGCTATAGTCCTTACATCGGACAAAAACCCTTCATAGGTCGGAGACGTGATAAAAACCGCTTTTATCCCAGGATCGGCGTCAATAGCCTCCCTTACCTTGACGGGGTCAACGCCCCCCTTCAGTCCGCTTCCCTCTATCTCCTCCGGTTCTATAAAAACCGCATCTATATTCCGAAGCTCCACAGCATTTACGGCACTTACATGACAGTTGCTGCAGAGTAAAAGCTTCTCCCCCGGCTCTGTGCAGGATGAGATCGCGGCCATTACTCCGGATGTGGAACCGTTAATAAGGAGTCTGACCTCATCACCGCCGAAATACTCGGAAAGATTCCGGTTCAGGCTGTGAATAAGCCCGCCGGGCTTATGGAGATCGTCAAAACCGTCTATCTCCGTAATGTCTATTATGTACGGATCAAAGCCCTTAAACCTTCTTTTATGTCCCGGCATATGGAAGGGATACATATCGGATTCCGAGTATTTAATGAGCTCGTCAAACATAGGGTGTCCTACTGCCCTTCCTGAGGCTGCCCCTCCGCCGGAGGCACGGCCTGCTGTATGCCCTCATTTATCTGTCCGTCCATAGCCTCTGCCTGCTGCTGAAGGATAAGCTGAAGAAGAGCCTGCTGCTGTTCCTCTGTCAGCTGTGTAACATCGGAATTCTCCTGCTGGGGAACCTCCTGCTTACCGCCGTATACAATGACAGGTTCTCCCTTTTCCACGTTGTCAAAGATCTCTGCAGCCTTTTTCTTCGGCAGATTAACACATCCGTGGGATCCTCCGGTTATGTAGATATCCCCTCCGAAGCTGCTCCGCCAGGAAGCATCATGCATCCCGATATTGCCGTTAAAGGGCATCCAGTAGCTTACCGGTGAGGAATAGGTCTCTCCCACCAGGGTAGCATCTTTTTCCTTATAGGTTATGGCATAGGTTCCGTCAGGGGTATAATTCCCCGCGGATACCTTCCCGGATACGCAGGAGCTGTCGACCATAAGCTTATTGTCCTTATAGACATAGACGTGCTGGTCGTCCAGATCTATTTCCACATAGTCGCTTCCGATATCGCTGTCACCGTGTCTGACTGCCTCTGCAAAGTACACAGGCTTAAATTCACCGCTCTCGCCCTTATAGATCGCTTCCGTCAGGGCCGTGGTGGTATTCGGTCTGTCGGTCCACCAGCCGTAGTTGCCGCCCCTTACGGTAATGGTCTCACCTGAATGGGTCCGAAATTCCCTTCCTATCCCAAAGGTATCGTGGGCTTTCGCAAGGGAATCCACATATTCCTTAACCTTTGTTTCATCCAGGGTAACCTTTGTCCCGTCCACGGAGATCCACTGTCCTATAAGCTTTCCGTCTACGACCTCCGAATTTTCCCCATAGTCTATGGTGAGCTTCACATTGACAAAGCGGTTTAGATTGTCCCTCAGTTCATTGAGTTCCGGATCATCCGAAAAAACCGACGGTGCCTTATAACAGCCCTCATCTTCCAGGACAACTTCATCCTTCAATAGCTCCACGGCCTTTTTTACCGCTTCATTTACCTTATTCTTCAAGAGAGCCGTTCCCGGATCCTCCGGAATGACCGAATATCCGCTTTCGCTGTCATATTCGCTGAGATACGCATCCACCGGCTCTCTCTGATTATCATAGATACCCAAAGCGGAAATATTGGCGTCCAGACGGTTGTCGTCATATTCGATAAGGTTCTTGCTGTTCAGCTTCGGATTTTTAAAAAATGAAAGCGGCCAGCTGAAAGGATTCTGTTCTTCAATAAGCTCGCCTATCGCACCGTTAAAAACAGGCTTTAAGCCGATGTCTGAGGCTTTTATCTTCCCGCCGGTTCCTTCCCTTCCCCTGACAGTCAGGGTATATCCCATAGCGTCCTCAGCAAATACCTCCTCGGTCTCTTCCTCGGTCATCCTTGCAACCTCTTTGTCGTTAAAGGTGGTGTTCGGAAGGAATCTCCCCATAAAATAAAAGGTTCCCGCAAAGTACGCTATCAACAGTAAAATCAGGAATCCCAGACTTACGGTAAGTATTATATATTGTTGCTCCCTTTTTCTTCTTCTTCTCATCTTCGCTTTATTTTCTCTTCTCGTAGCTGTCTATAAGATACCTGTACCGCCCCAGGTTCATATCTATTATTGTCTTTATCCTGCCTTCGGCAAAAAGATCCGCCCTTGTTAAGAGCCTTATCTTCTCATAATACTCGTGGAGATCCGGATCCTCTACGAAATTGCCATTCTCCCTTACACTTTCCTGATATCCCTTAGGTATCTCGCGGCGAAGGTGCCCTACGCGCCAGTTCTCCTTATACTCGGCAGGAAGCTTTGAGAGAAAGGGATCCCCCAGAGCATATGTGTCGTTCAGGTAGAGATCGTGGTTATAATAAACCAGAATACCGGCTGCATTTTCTATTATGCCTCCCGAAAACCCGTTTGCCCTCAGATCATCCGGAGCCTCATTATTCCAGGTATTCTGAATACATAAGCTCCCGGTGGAAAGAAGGGAGACAACATTATTATAAAGCCCCGTAGTGTCATAATAATACTCCCTTTCATCGGATATCTGCGAGCTGTATCTGTGACCCGCCAGATAAAGGGTGCCGTTTGTTCTTCCAAAGGTTACGGCAAATATCACCGACACAAAAACCGCCGTATAAAAAACCCTCCTTATTAGCGGGATTTTCGATACATCCGATTCCGTATCGTTTATCATCATTACCGACAGGCAGACGGAAACAAATAACAGATTTGTAAAATGTCTCCCCATCATAAAGTCCCCGCCTATCCGTATGATATAGATCCCGTAAAACAGGATCCCTGCGGCAACAAGGGTATATTTCAGTTTTCCCGAAAGCACCCCGAGGATCACTGTTATCGCAGGTATCACTACGACCACGGCGTCATCAAGGGCTGTATAAAGTGTATATAGAATGCCTCTCTTTATGTATTCCGTCATGGCTATATCCGTTCCCAGCTTCACATATGCAGGGTTAGGGAAGGGAAAGCCGAAATAAAAGCAGGCAAATATCTCCCAGAGTATGAAGGGAAGAAGCCCCAGAAGGGCGATCCCGACTGCCTTTATGAAGGATACATCCTCCCTCTTAAAGAGGTATATCCATACTATGACCGGCACAAATATCAGAACGGAATCCATCCTTGCCATGGCAAGAAGGGACATAACAAGTGCCAGTGCCAGCAGGCTTTTCTCATTAAACTGTTCCTTCCCTTTCAGTAAATACAGAAACAGCGCACTTAGAAAGAAGAGAAGGCTGTTTTCCAGTCCCGAGGTGGTATAGCTGATAAATGCCTGACTGCCGCTCAGGGCGATGAAGCTCAATAGTACCTGCTCCTTTGTATGGCACAGCTTATAAACCAGGATATAATATGCCGCCGTTGAAAACAGGGTACATACAAAGAGAGAAGTAAAATACATCTCCCTCGTAATAAAGTAAAAGAGCGCTATTATCAGTGTAAACAGCGGGCAGGTGCTGGCCGTTGCCCTTTCTCCCACGTTATAGACAAGCCCATGTCCCTCCACGAGGTGTCTGGACATCACATAGCCGTGATAAGCGTCATCCGACTGCCAGGCAAGGGCAATGACAATTAAGCAGAAGCCAATGCTTGTAAATAGACGCCATCTGTCAATTGAAAATGCTATTCGCTTTTTTGCATCCATTTATCTATAGAAGTATCTGTTCTTTTTTCAGGAACCTGTTATGCCAGGCGGTCCTGAAATACTTGAAATTCGCAAAGAAGGAATTCTGTGACTCCCCTTCCGTCCTCGCAGCCCAATGTCCGGGTATCTCGATGAATTTTACACCGAGCCTTAAGGGCTTCAGGGCGGTTTCCAGGAAGAAGGGGTGCCGGAGCTCCTCCCATCTTATCCTCTTCATAAGGTCGGTGGGGAAGATCCTGTAAGCATAGGTCAGATCCGATAGTCCGGTAAAGTAAAACAGGCCGATGGCTCTCTCAAAGATCAGATTGCATATGAGCTTTATCTTATTATAGTGCTCGAATCCGCCGCCCTTTTTCCAGCGCGTCGCAGTGATTATCCGCTTCGGATATTTCTTTGCCTTTGCGATAAATTCCCTGATAACATGGGGATCCGTCTCCAGATCCGAAGACATCATCACCACATGGGAGCCTTTCGCAAGGTTTATCCCTTCCCGGATCGCTCCGCCCACGAAGGGAAGCTCCTGATTGTGTATGTACACCGGAATCCTGTCCTTATATTTCTCCACAAGCTCCTCTGCCGTTTTTCTGGTTTCAGGGCTTGTTCTGTCACAAAGAAGCAGGATAAATTCCGCGATATCCTCTCTGACATTGGTACCCGCTATTATATCCACTGTCTGCTTCAGGGAATAGGTTTCATCCATTGCGGGAAGAAGTATGGTCACATTCTCAAATGAAGAAGGCATCTCATATCCTCGATTCCCAGTCATGGAACACATCCGTAAGGGTCTGCTCCATGCTGTATTCCCTCTCATACCCGAGTGCTTTTATCTTGCTGTCGTCTCCCAGGAGCAGCGGCTCATCCGCCACGCGGAACAGCTTTTCATCGGAAATAACCTTCGCGTCGGTACCGGATATATTCACCAGCATATCCAGGATCTCCTTTATCTGATATGCCTTTCCGTTACAGATATTATACGGCTCCCCGGGATTACCCTTTTCCATCATAAGACGCATAGCCCTTACTCCGTCCCGTACATCGATATAATCCCTGTAGGTCGACAGATTTCCGACATGAATCTCCGGCGGCAGCTTCCCGGCCTTGATAAGCGCCAGCTGTCTCGCAAAATTCTGTATGGCGGTTGCGGGCGGATGTCCCGTTCCCACATGGATAAACATTCTGGGTAGATACACCTTCATACCGTAATTTAACGCGTACTGCCTTCCCAGATTTTCCACCCCCGCCTTTGACACTCCATAGGGAGTATGGGGGGTAAGCAATCTGTCCTCCTTTAAGGGACAGTCCTCCTCCTTTATATTGCCGTACTCCGCACTGGAGCAGGCAAGCAGTATCTTCGCATCGGGAGCCGCTTCCCTGGCACAGTACAGAACGTTCAGGGTTCCAATGTAATTGGTTTCGTGTGTAACATACTCCAGATTCCAGGAATCCCCGTTGAATGCCTGGGCTGCCATATGGACGATAATGTCCGGCTTCATATCCTTCATTATCCTCATAAGAGCATCCCGTTCCAGAATATCGCAGCGGATTATATCCCCGTCCTGGATCGCGGCCATCCTGCTGGATGCGGAATTCCGGGCCAGACCCTTTACCTCCGCTCCGTCTTTCTTATAACTTATCATAAAATGGGAACCGACCATTCCGGTTCCGCCTAGCACAAGTACTTTCAAAACCAAACCTCATTTTTATGCTTTCCTGTTATTTAACACTTCATTTTATCAGTACTGCGTCTATAATGCAAACATTGTGTGATCTCAACCAAGGATAAACGCATCAATTCTCTCCGGAAAACGTATTGGCTGCGTGTCCACAAGCATAACCCTTTATCGGAACCGCAGCCAAGCAAAGCGTGCCAGTGGCACACTTTGAGCACCGTTTAGATGCGCTGAGCGCATCTGGTGCCGGTGATGCCGCTTACTGCGGATTGGCACGCGGAGTATAAACAAATCGTTCGTATAAGAGATTGACAGGAACGGATAATAGGACTATTATTTGCGCCGTGATGAGTAATAGCAGTGCACATTCCATGACAGAGGGAAATCCTCTGAAGTTAATACTGAAATTCGCCCTTCCTTTACTGCTTGGTAATATTTTCCAGCAGACCTATAACGTAGTTGACGCTGCCATTGTGGGACAGACCCTGGGCGATAAGGCTCTTGCAGGAGTAGGCGCATCCAGCAGTGTACAGTTTTTTATTCTCGGCTTCTGCATCGGACTCTGCGCAGGCTTTGCAGTTCCCGTTGCCCAGCGCTTCGGCGCCGGAGATATGGGATCCCTGAGAAGGTATGTCTTCCACAGCCTTCTGCTTGTGGTGTTCTTCTCCGTCCTCCTTACCCTTGTCTGCGCCCTGGGCTGCCATAGTATCCTCCGGCTTCTCCGGACCCCCGGCGATATATATGATAATGCCTATATCTATCTCTTTGTGATATTCTGCGGTATTCCCTTTACACTGCTGTACAATACCGCCGCGGGTTTCCTGCGGTCTGTCGGGGACAGCCGCACCCCCTTTATTTTCCTTGCCATTTCAACAGTTGCAAATATAGGTCTTGATATTTACTGTATTACCATCCTGAAGTTGGGTGTTTTCGGAGCCGCCATAGCTACCGTTGCCTCCCAGGCATCAAGCGGGGTTCTATGTCTTATCTATATTATAATAAAGATGAGATTCATCATTCCGAAGAAAGAGGATCTTGTTGTGAAAGGCTCCTATTTCACCACCCTTCTCGGTATGGGGCTTCCTATGGGAATGCAGTATTCCATAACGGCTGTCGGCAGTATGGTAATGCAGTCGGCCAATAATTCTCTCGGCAGTATTTACGTTTCCGGATTCACTGCGGGAATGAAGATAAAGCAGTTCGCTATGTGTCCCTTTGATGCCATCGCCACTGCTGTTGCAACCTTCTGCAGCCAGAATTACGGTGCGGGTAACATTTCAAGGATCCGCAAGGGAGTCCGGATAGGCCTTATTATCACTGTTTCCTACGGTATTCTTGCAGGTGCGCTTATGTTCTTCTTCGGGCGTACCGCCTCTCTTTTATTCGTAAGCAGCGATTCCACTGCCGTTCTGGATGCTTCGGCGCGGTATCTGGGCGCTCTGGGACTCTTTTTCTGGTCTCTGGGGATTTTAAGTATCTGCCGTATGGTGGTTCAGAGTCTTGGTTTTTCCCTGATCACGATCTTCTCCGGCTTCTCGGAAATGGTGGCACGTATCCTTATGAGCATTTTCGCGGTGCCTGTATTCGGTTATGCTGCCATATGCTTTACCGATCAGAGTGCCTGGCTTTCAGGCTGCGTTTACATTGTTCCGGTATACCTCTTTTGCATAAATAAGATAGAAAGAATGCTCCGCAGCGAGGCGGAGCATTCCTGAGAAAATACCTGTGTCTTTGTGGTCAGTTCTTTTCCACCTCTTCCTTTAACGGGATGGAATCGGTGGCCCCGGGTCTTGTAACTGCGATGGATGACGCCCTTGCGGCAATATCAAGGCTTTCCGGGATGTCATGCCCGCTTATCACCGAGGAAATAAAGTAACCCGTAAAGGTATCCCCGGCAGCCGTGGTGTCCACAGCCTTAACCTTGTATATCCCCTGTCTGTATTCCTTATCCTTATATTTATATACCGAGCCTTCACTTCCCAGCGTCAGTACTATCTCCGCATCTGGATATTTTTCCGAAAGAACCTTAAGTATCCTGTCCGGCTCCTTCTCGCCGCTTATCTGACCACCCTCTATTTCATTAAGAAGGAAGAGGGATACCTTCTTCAGATCGCATTCTTCAACTGCATTGTCGTAAGGCGAAGGATTCAGAACGATCTTCAGCTTCTTTTCATAGGCTCTGTCTATGATGTAATCCAGAAGATTCACTTCATTCTGGAGTATCAGCATGTCTCCCTCTCCGAAACTGCCTAAAACCTCGTCTATATATTCTTTTGTAAACTGCCTGTTTGCACCGCCAAATAGAAGTATGGAATTCTGACCATCCTTATCCACCTGGATAATGGTGTGTCCGGAGCGGCCGGGGATCTTTCTGATAAAGGTTGCATCCACATTGTTCTCCACACATTTGTCGATAAGGAGCTGTCCCTCTTCACCTACAAGACCGGCGTGGTAAACCTTTACCCCGGCTTTTGAAAGGGCAATGGACTGATTCAGCCCCTTCCCTCCGCAGTTTTCCTTCACATCCCCGGTAGGCTCCGTTTCCCCGGGAATGATGATATGATCCACAGGATAAACATAGTCGATATTTAATGACCCGAAATTTAATACCTTCATAATATTATTACCTCCTCTGTTAAAGCTGTTTTTCACTGCTCTAAATCTTCACATTTGACTTGTCCAGACGTCCATCTGCTTCATCAGAAAGCCTCGCCGTATAATTTATCTGCAAGTGTCATCGCGCGTTCAGCCACAACATCCGAATTGTAATGCTGCCATTCCCCCCAGCGCCCAAGCCCGATAATGCCATGCTCTTTCATCGCCGAAAGAATTTCCGTCATATTCTCATTCTTTCCTATGGTATTAAGGGGATATGCGTACTTATTTACAAAATGCTCTCTTTCCCTTTCCCTGTAACGTGTGAGATTCGTTTCTGTCCAGTAGCCCTTTGATCCCGGGCAGAAATTGTGTCTGACCAGTATCCTGTGGTACTCCTTGTCTTCATCGGGATAGTAGATCCAGTGGGCAGAGGTATCCAGTCTTTCTTCGTGATACTCTGTGACAATTGATGAATACTTAAGCCTCCCTATGCGTTCCGCTAAAGCCGGATCGGCACCCTTTATTTCCTTAAGATCAGTCCATGGAACGGTATTGATTATCACATCAGCCTTATATTCATCATTAACGCTTCTTTTGTCAATATCCAGCTTCTCTGCCGCAACCCCCGTCTTCAGGCAGTCGCCCAGACTTTCCGCCATCCTCTTCCACAGCTCGCCGTAGCCGTATTTCTTCGGATAAAAAAACTCCGCATGCCCCGGTTGTCTGGCATAAGCCCTGTGCTCGAGGCAACTCCTTAAGGTATCCTCAAAGGAAACATCCGGCAGCTTTTCCAGCCAGTAGGTTCCCAGCGAATCCAACTCCTCCCCGAACATCTTTTTATTGTAGGGCAGCATATAGTCCTCTGCGATCCGCTTTCCAAGCTTCCAGTATATCCAGTCGGTGAATTTTTCCGGCATCGGGACGCCGGACACAGATCCCGCCTCCGCTATGGCCTTTAGGTATTCAACCTGTGTGTCCGTATCAAGCATCCAGATATTGGCTTCTATGGGGCTTCCTATGATCTGTCCCTTCAGATCTATGCGGGAATCCCTCTCATATCTGTCCCACTCATTCTCCGGCAGATACCTGAACAGGAATTCCGTTACATCCGGTCTTCGTACATCCAGAAAATGCCCGCCGCCGATATCAAAGGGGGCACCGTCCACGTTCATGCTCCTGCAGAGTCCGCCGGCCTCTTTTTCCTTTTCCAGTACGATAATATCCTTTATTCCCTTTTCCTTTAGCTTTGAAGCCAGCGTAAGCCCGGATGGACCCGCGCCCAAGATTAGATATTTCATATGATACCTGCTTCTCTGTTTTTATTCGTATTGTTCAATTTTACAGGACTTTTCCGTCTTATTCAACTTTTGTAAGGTAGTACCACCTGATCAGAGCTATTCCGATGATTATTACATATCCGCAAATACTTAATAATTCCGGGGTCTCATTTAAGAATATCATTCCGAGAAGAGCCGCAAATATAACCTGTGTATAATCAAAGACCGAGATCTCCTTCGCCGGAGCAAATCTGTAGGCGTTCGTAATGGAAAACTGTCCGAGGGAGGCGGCAATACCTGCCATTATAAGACAGAGCAGCTGTTTTACAGACATTGGATGATAGTCTATGATAACGGCGGGAAGCGTGACAAGGCAGGAAAATAGCGAGAAACAGATCACTATTATCGGAGTTTTCTCGCCCTTTTTTCCGAGTTTTCTCACAAATACATAGGCCGTTCCTGCCCCGAAACCACCGTATAATCCAACGAGTGCCGGTATGACCTCCGACACGGTCCCCGTTGGTCTGATAATGAAAAGCGCCCCGGTAAAGGCGATTATAGTTGCAATTATGTCCAGCCTTGTAGGTATTTCCTTCAGAATGAAAACAGAAAGAACTATGGCGAAAAACGGGGACAGTTTATTTAGCATATTTGCATCAGCTATACCAAGCCGGTCTATAGCATAGAAATTTGCTATTAACCCGCTGGTGCCGAAAAGACAGCGAAAGAAAATATCGGGACGATTCTCTTTTTTGATAGTTAATGGGATTTTTTCTTTGAGAAGAACCGCTGTCGAAACAAAGATTGCAACAAAATTCCGGAAAAATGCCTTCTGCATGGTGGGAAGATCCCCGGAAATCCTGACAAAAAAGGTCATAAGGGAAAACCCGAAGGCTGCAAGGATAATGCAGATTATTCCCTTGATCTTATTATTCGTATCTGTTGTTTTGCTCTCTGTCTTAATATCCACTGTATAAATATAAATCGTTCAGTACCGCGGCCTGCATAACAGCAAATGACGTCTGAAAACTCCGGCATACAGTTTCTCTTTAAAATGAAAAAGTGCCCAGAGCCGGAATCGAACCAGCGACACGAGGATTTTCAGTCCTCTGCTCTACCAACTGAGCTATCTGGGCGAATAACGAGGATGATCAGCAAGCATTTTCAAAATCGAAAAGGACGTGAGCGCTTGCGCTCTAAGGACTTTTTGATTTTTGAAAATAGTTTGCTCGTCTTTACGAGCAAGCGACGGATGGGCTTGCGCCTGACAATCTGTTATAAAAGTAGCGGGGACAGGATTTGAACCTGTGACCTTCGGGTTATGAGCCCGACGAGCTTCCAGACTGCTCCACCCCGCGTCAAATGGATGGTGATGGATTCGAACCATCGAAGCAATTTGCAACAGATTTACAGTCTGCCCCCTTTGGCCACTCGGGAAACCATCCATAAATTGAGAATGTACACAAAAACTGCAATGGAGAGCCGATGAGCGGACTCGAACCGTTAACCTGCTGATTACAAATCAGCTGCTCTGCCATTGAGCCACATCGGCACTTATAAAAGTGGGACCTATAGGGCTCGAACCTATGACCCTCTGCTTGTAAGGCAGATGCTCTCCCAGCTGAGCTAAGATCCCACAAACGACCCAGGACGGACTTGAACCGACGACCTCCGCCGTGACAGGGCGGCGCTCTAACCAACTGAGCCACTGGGCCTTACAAACCTCAAAAACCGAATATCGAAGAAGATCCTGCATCTCTTGGCCACGCAGTAAGTTCTACCAATCTGCGTTCTGTAAGTGCTTCGCACTTACTGCGCGGCACATCTTCGATGTGTCACATAGGAAAAGCTATCGACCTATTAGTAATGGTCAGCTCCATGCATTACTGCACTTCCACCTCCATCCTATCTACCCTGTACTCTTCAGGGGGTCTCCCGGATTGCTCCGTGGATATCTCATCTTGGG
>Ga0256407_10002269_pt1 | contig 37229 bp, 35 predicted proteins | sample RumenRJG_04DNA_FD_193489 | JGI IMG/M metagenome (GOLD analysis project Ga0256407, IMG submission 193489) | Bovine rumen microbial communities from Lethbridge, Alberta, Canada - RJG_04 | ecosystem: Host-associated > Mammals > Digestive system > Stomach > Rumen | place: Canada: Alberta... | reverse complement strand
GTTTTTTCCAGTTCTTCCAGCTTTTCAATCAGACTTTCAAATACATCCATGTTATCACCCTACTATATGATAACATATCTTCTTTGTAATTTCGATTACAGAATTATTTCAGAATTAGATTGACGTACGCGAAAAAAAGCTTGAAACTGCCGGAAATCTGTGTTATGATAGTAAACGTATAACTATGGGCGCCTCCGAGCCGACGCTGTTTGGAGGGCGTTCGCAGCAAAAGAGGTTTTACTATGTCTTCATCAAACGCAATCGGCGTTTTTGATTCGGGCTTGGGCGGCTTGAGCGCAGTCAAGGAGTTTTTGCATTTGCTGCCTGCCGAAAAAATCATCTACTTCGGCGATACCGGCAGGGTGCCCTACGGTCCGCGCAGCCGCGAGATCATTCAGCGCTACGCCATGCAGGACACGTCGTTTTTGCTGACCCATCATGTCAAGATGATCGTCGCAGCCTGCGGCACGGTCAGCTCGGTCGCCGGCGCGATGCTGGAGGAGAAGCTGCCCGTTCCCTACACGGGCGTTGTCAATCCGACCGCCTACACCGCCGTGCGCAAAACCAAAAACGGCAAGATCGGCGTCATCGGCACCGCCGCCACCGTCAACAGCCACAGCTACAAGCTGCGCCTGCAAAAGCTCGATCCCGCGGTGCAGGTGTTTGAGCAGGCGTGTCCGCTGTTTGTGTCGCTGGTCGAAAACGGCATCATCCACCGCGACGACCAGATCACGCGTCTGGTGGTGCGCCGCTATATGGCGGAGCTCAAGGACAACGGCGTGGACACCGTGATCTTGGGCTGCACCCACTTTCCGCTGCTGCGCGAGGCGATCTCCGATTATATGGGCGCTGACGTGACGCTGGTGGATTCCGGCTACGAGACCGCCGGCTACGCGGCAAAGGTGCTGCGCGAAAACGGTCTGCTCAACGAGGACGCGTCTCCCAAGCAGCCGGAATTTTTTGTGAGCGATACGCCCGAGGGCTTTGAGAGCGTTGCCGGTTTGTTTTTGGGAAGAGATATGGAGCACACCGTTACTCAAATCGATATTGAACAGTTTTGAGGTGTCTATGAAAACTACGGATAAAACCGAAAAAGAAAACTACCTGATTTCTATCCTCGGCGAACAGAAGCTCGACGGCGAGACCGACAAGATCGAGGTGCTCACCGCCGGCAACTTTATGAAAAAACGCGACCACTACTATATCGGCTACAAGGAATACGACGAGGACGATCCCCAAACCTGCTACAACAATCTGATCAAGGTGGAGGGCGACACCGTGACCATCAACCGCAAGGGCCCCATGCGCTCCCAGCTCATGCTGCAAAAGGGCAGACGACACCAGTGCATCTATCAGACGATCGCGGGCGACCTGAACATCGGCGTGTTCACCAAGACGCTCGACAACCGCCTCGGCGAAAAGGGCGGCAGGCTGGAGGTCAGCTACACCCTTGACTTTAACACCGACTTGATCAGCGAGAACCGTTTTGTCATCACGGTTGAAGAAAAACAGGACACAGTGAGGTAAGTTATGAATATATATGCACAGGTTGCCGAAAACCTGAAAACTGCGGTCGCTGCGGCAATGAACGCGGCGATAGCGCAGGGCGAGCTGCCCGAAGCGGCGCTGCCCGAATTTATCATTGAGATCCCGGCGGACAACAAAAACGGCGACTTTGCCACCAACGCGGCAATGGCAGGCGCCAAGACCTTTCGTATGCCGCCGTTCAAGATCGCGCAGGCGATCACCGCGCATCTCGATCTGAGCGGTACTATGTGCGCGCGCTTTGAGACAGCCGGACCGGGTTTTATCAACTTCTTTCTCGGCGCAGAATTTTATACGGGCGTGATCCGTGCGATCCAAGACGACCCCGAGGGCTGCGGCTCCTCCGATTACGGCAAGGGCGAGCGGGTGAACGTGGAGTTCGTCTCCGCCAACCCGACCGGCCCCATGCACATGGGCAACGCACGCGGCGGCGCACTGGGCGACTGCCTGGCAGCGGTGCTCAACAAGGCAGGCTACAGCGCCTACCGCGAATTCTACGTCAACGACGCCGGCAACCAGATCGAAAAATTCGCCTGCTCGCTCGAGGCGCGCTATCTGCAAATCTACAAGGGCGACGCGGTCGTCTTTCCCGAGGACGGCTATCAGGGCGCCGATATCACCGAGCTGGCGCAGGAGTTTGCCGACATCCACGGCGACAGCTATTTGGAGCAGGACAGCGCCGCGCGCAAGCAAGCGTTGGTAGACTACGCGCTGCCGAAGAATATCAAAAAAATGCAGGCGGACATGGCGACCTACAAGATCACCTATGACAAATGGTTCTTTGAGAGCGAGCTGCACCAAAGCGGCGCGGTCAGGGCGGTGGTTGATTTGCTGACCGAAAAGGGCTTGACCTACGAGCAGGACGGCGCTGTCTGGTACAAGAACAGGGAGGTCGTCACCGAGCGGCTGCTCCGCGAGGGCAAGTCGCAGGCGTATATCGACAACCTCAAGCTCAAGGACGACGTGCTGATCCGCCAAAACGGCAATCCCACCTATTTTGCGGCGGACATTGCCTATCATAAAAACAAATTTGACCGCGGCTTCACCACGCTGATTGACATCTGGGGAGCCGACCACCACGGTCACGTCATGCGCATGAAGGGCGCCATGGATGCCATCGGCTGCGACGGGGACAGGCTCAACGTCGTGCTGATGCAGCTGGTCAAGCTGGTGAAGGGCGGCGAGCTGGTCAAGATGAGCAAGCGTACCGGCAAGGCGATCCAGCTCCGCGACCTGCTCGAGGAGGTGCCGGTGGACAGCGCACGCTTTTTGTTCAACACCAGAGAGGCGAACACCCAGATGGACTTTGACCTCGACCTCGCGGTCAAGCAGGACAACCAGAATCCCGTCTACTATGTACAGTATGCCCACGCGCGCATTTGCAGCATCTTCAAGTCGCTGGCAAAGGATGGCATCACGCCGCGCACCTGCACCGCAGAGGAGCTGGCGCTTTTGACGGCGCCCGAGGAACGCGAGCTGATCCATTACCTCTCGCTCTACACCAACGAGGTCATCAGCGCCGCCAAGGACTACGACCCCACCAAGGTGACGCGCTACGTCACGCAGCTGGCGACGCTGTTCCACAAGTTCTACAACGCCTGCCGCGTCAAGGGTGATGACGAGGGCCTGACCCAGGCGAGAATGGCGCTGTGCGACTGCGTGCGCACCGTGATCAAAAATGTGCTGACGATGTTTAATATCAGCTGCCCCGACAGCATGTAATCCCGTTATGAATAGAAAGGAAGATACCATGACCTTTGCATATGACAAGGCGTTTGACCTGATTGCCTCCCGCGTGGAGGAGGAGCTGGCAAAGACCGGCTTCACCAGAGAGAAGGTTTCCAGCAGCGATCCCAACGAGCTGGTGGCGCTGTACACGAGCGAAAACGTCGCCTACTCGGTGCTCTACACAAAAGACAAGCAGCAGATGATCCTGCGCACCTGTGCCATGACCGCCGACGAAGGCCCCGACAACGACTGGAAAACACTGGCGACCTGGCTCTATGACGACGCCGACGCCACCCAAAAGGACGCGGAGAGCATTGCCAACGACTTTATCGACGGCGTGTCCGGCGCGGTCGCCGTCAAGCGCACCAAGCAGACAAAGAGCAAAAAGAAAAAGGGCGACGACGGCAACGCCGACCCCAAGTTTCTCGCCAAGCGCTTTATCGCCGTGTTTCCCGAGCTGCGCGAGGAGATTATGGACGAGGAGGATTATTACTATCCCTTCCGCGGCGCGACCTTTGCCAAGGAGCACATCGCGCCCAAGCTTCCGTCCTACATCAGCCGCGCGACCAACAAGGATTTGGAAAAGCTCGTGAATATCCTCAACACCCAGTACGGCAACGGCGACACCGACACCAGAGCGGTCATCACCACCGTGCTGCTCAACAGCCTGAACGATTCCGACTACGAAAAGCTCAGGGACTATTTTAACGACGAGCTGACCATCGCCGCCAAATTCGCGCGCAAATATAAGGGCAAGACCGTCAAGCCCGAGGTCGTCAAGGTGAAGAAGCCGTCGAAGTTCTCGACACTGAGAGATCAATAACCACTTGATAATGGAAAGCGGATTTTAATGCGTAATGCGTAATTGGCAGGGAAGAGAGGCTTTTGCGGTTTTTGCCGTATCTCCATGACGGTGTAGGGGCGAACCCATGTGTTCGCCCGAGGGCGGTTTCCTGACTAACTGTATCTGTCGCGGAAATCAATGGTTTCCTATCCGGGCGCACACACGGGTGCGCCCCTACATCACAAAGGCTGTCATGGCAATGGATTCTCCGCATTTGCACGCGGCAGGACAAACCGGAGCGACAGCGACCCGAGATTCCGCACTCCGCACTCCGCATTCAAATTCTGCATTTCAAATAAAAAACGCTTGACAAACAGAATAAAACATGCTAAAATAGTTCTACCTCTGAAAGGGGCTTTATTTTTGTGCCCTGCTGAGGGAGGCTAAAAATATTCCGAATAACCGGGAGGTGCCGTTATGAGAGTTAAAATCACATTGGCCTGCACAGAATGCAAACAGCGCAACTACAACACAATGAAGAACAAGAAAAACAGTCCCGACAGACTTCAGATGAACAAGTACTGCCGCTTCTGTAAGAAACACACTCTTCACAAGGAAACAAAATAAGGAGGTTACTATGGCTGACGCAAAAGCCGCGGCAAAAAAGCAGGACGCCAAAAAGTCCGGCAATAAGCCCGCAAACAAAAAGAAGCCAAATGTCTTTCAGAGACTTTGGAAGTACCTCATCGCTTGTAAGGGTGAACTCAAAAAGATTACCTGGCCTACGCCCAGGCAGACAACAAAGAACTTTCTTATCGTTTTGGTCGTTATCATCATCATGGGCTTGTTCATCTTTGCCCTCGACCGCGGTCTGTTCGCGCTGCTGGGTCTTGTTATGGGTATGTCGCAGACCTGAGTCGGGCGTATTAGCTTACGAAAGGAAGAGAGTGAATGCCTGATTTGGAAGCAAAATGGTATGTCATTCATACCTATTCGGGCTACGAAAACAAGGTTGCCGGCGATTTGATGACAACCGCCGAGAACCGCCAGCTTCAGGATATGATTATCGACGTCAAGGTTCCCACCGAAATCGTCACGGAGACGGTCGGCGACAAAACCAAAGAGGTCGAGCACAAAATCTATCCGGGCTATGTTTTTGTCAAGATGGTCTATACCGATGAAACCTGGTATGTCGTGCGCAATATCCGCGGCTGCACCGGCTTTGTCGGACCGGGATCCAAGCCCGTTCCTCTTACCGAAGCAGAGGTCTACAGAATGGGAGTTGAACAGAGAGTTGTCAAGGTCTCCTATGCTGTGGGCGATTCGGTACGTATTATCGACGGTCCCTTGGAGGACTTTGTCGGCACGGTCGAAGAAATCGACACCGACAAAAACTATGTCCGCGTAGTTGTTTCTATGTTCGGACGCGAAACGCCTGTGGAGCTCGAGCTCGGGCAGGCAGAACCAGTTGAAGACTGATTGGAAAACGATAATCAGCCCACGGGCTTTTTATTGGGAACCCCGGTTCCCTGTGGGAGGAAACCCTACACAGCGGCGTTCCGCAATTTACCACGAATTTTTGGAGGTTAAAAACAATGGCTCAAAAGGTAGTAGGCTTGATCAAGCTTCAAATTCCTGCCGGCAAAGCTACTCCGGCACCGCCTGTTGGCCCCGCACTCGGTCAGCACGGCGTAAACATTGTTGCGTTCACAAAGGATTTCAACGAGCGCACAAGAGGCGACATGGGTCTTATTATCCCTGTTGTTATCACAGTATATGCAGACCGTTCCTTCACTTTCATTACCAAAACTCCGCCTGCGGCTGTTCTGCTCAAGAAGGCATGCGGCATTGAAAGCGGTTCGGGCGTGCCCAACAAGACAAAGGTTGCAACCATCACCAAGGAGCAAATCAACAAGATTGCCGAGCAGAAGATGCCCGACCTCAACGCCGCTTCGCTCGAAGCAGCCGCTTCGATGATTGCAGGCACCGCCAGAAGCATGGGTATTACAGTAGTTGACTAATTATCCGGGTGGGAGGAACTCTCCGCTTGACCACCTAAACATGGAGGAAAACTGATGAAACACGGTAAGAAATATGTTGACGCTGCTAAGCTCGTTGACAGAACAAAATTATATGACACCAACGAGGCGTTTGATATCGTTATCAAGACGGCGACCGCCAAGTTTGACGAAACCGTTGAGCTTCACGTAAAGCTCGGCGTTGACAGCCGTCACGCTGACCAGCAGGTCCGCGGTGCGGTCGTGCTTCCCAACGGTACCGGCAAAAAGGTGCGCGTGCTCGCTATCTGCAAGGGCGCAAACCAGGAGCTCGCCAAGGAAGCAGGCGCTGAATACGTCGGCGCTGAGGACATGACACAGAAGATTCAGCAGGAAAACTGGATGGACTTTGACGTGCTGATCACCACACCCGACTGCATGGGTCTGGTCGGTCGTCTGGGTCGTATTCTCGGTCCGCGCGGCTTGATGCCTAACCCCAAGGCAGGCACCGTTACTCCCGACATTGCCAAGGCGATCAAGGAGGCAAAGGCAGGTAAGATTGAATACCGCCTTGACAAAACCAACATCATTCACTGCCCCATCGGCAAGGTCTCCTTTGGCACCCAGAAGCTCAACGAGAACCTTGACACCCTGATGGACGCCATCGTAAAGGCAAAGCCTGCGGCGGCAAAGGGTCAGTATATCCGTTCCGTCGCTGTTGCGTCCACCATGGGTCCCAGCGTCAGAATGAACCCCACCAAGTTTGGTGTTTGATCAATCACGGATTGATTGAATATATACTTTGCAGTTCTAAAGACAGTAGGTGCGTTGCGTAAAGGGGAGACCCTGCCTGCCGAGGAAGGTGCAATTACAGTTTGTAATGAATCACTGCCCGAGGTATGCGCTTCGGGCAGTTTCTTTTAAATTGTCAGACACTGAGAACTGCGATAATATCATTATCGGAGGTGAATTTTTTTGCCAAGTCAGAGTGTTTTAGAGCAAAAGAAAGCAATCGTTGCAGAGCTTTCCGAAAGACTCAAGAACTCCATCACAGGTTTGGTTGTCGAGTACAAGGGCATTAACACCGAGGACGACACCAAGCTCAGAAAGGAACTGCGCGAGAACGACGTCAAGTACACCGTTGTCAAGAACACACTCCTTTCCCGTGCCTGCGACGAGGTCGGTCTGGAGGATTTGAAGCCCGTTTTGGAGGGCACCACCGCTCTTGCCACCAGCGATAGCGAGTACGCTGCCGCTGCGCGTATTCTTTGCAAATACGCAAAGGATCATGAGAATTTCAAGGTTAAGTCCGGTTATCTTGACGGTGCCGTCATCGACATGGACACCATCACCGCGCTTTCCAAGCTCCCCACCAGAGAAGTTCTTCTCGCAAACGTTCTGGGTGCGTTCCAGGCGCCGATTGCGGCATTTGCACGCGTTATCCAGGCGGTAGTAGACGAAGGCGGCTTTGACGCCTGCCTCGCCAAGAAAGAGGCTGAAGCAGCTCCCGCAGAGGAAGCGGCAGAGGCACCCGCGGCAGAATAAGCTGCGTCCCTAAATTTTAAAACAACAACATATTGGAGGTAAATTACAATGGCATCTGAGAAAATTACTGCTATTATTGAAGAATTAAAAGGCCTCACCGTTCTCGAGCTCTCTGAGCTGGTTCACGCTGTAGAGGACGAGTTTGGCGTATCCGCTGCTGCTGCTGTTGCTGTTGCAGGTCCTGTTGAGGCTGCTGCTGCTGAGGCTGAGCAGACTGAGTTTGACGTTATTCTGAAGGGCGTTGGCGGCAACAAGATCGCCGTTATCAAGGCTGTTCGTGAGATCACCGGTCTTGGCCTGAAGGAAGCAAAAGCTCTCGTAGACAGCGCTCCCAAGGCTGTTAAGGAGCAGGTATCCAAGGAGGATGCAGAGGCTGTTAGGGAGAAGCTCGAAGCTGCAGGTGCAGAAGTAGAGATGAAATAATTCGTCATTCTTCATGCGTCATTGAGGATCGAATAACAGTTTTGTTAAAATGGGAACGTTTGCCGTTTGGCAGGCGTTCCTTTTTTGCGCTTGAAGGGCGTGAAAACCGCCTTGCGAGGGGGATTTGCGCGGCGGATAAAATCGAAAAATCGCATTTTAATAATTGAATTACCGTATCGAATGTGCTATACTATTAAGGATAGCATGATTTATTGGAGGTAGCAATATGAGTGACAAAACAGTCCGTACCCGTTATGCGCCCAGTCCCACCGGCTTTATGCACGTGGGCAACCTGCGCACGGCGCTGTATGAATATCTGGTGGCGAAGTCGCAGGGCGGCAAGTTTATTCTGCGGATCGAGGACACCGACCGTGAACGGCTGGTTGACGGCGCGGTGGACGTTATTTATCATACCATGCAGCTGGCAGGCTTGCAGCACGACGAGGGTCCCGACATCGGCGGCGATTTTGGTCCCTATGTGCAGTCGGAGCGCAAGGAGATGTATTTGCCCTATGCCGAACAGCTGATCCGAGAGGGCAAGGCGTACCGCTGCTTCTGCTCAAAGGAGCGTTTGGAGCGGCTGCAAAACGAGACCGTCGGCGGCGGCTACGACCGTCACTGCCGCGATTTGCCGGAGGAGGAGATACGGCAAAAGCTTGATGAGGGCGTTCCCTATGTTATCCGTCAAAAAATGCCCACCGAGGGCAGCACGACTTTTTCGGACGCGGTGTTCGGTGACATCACGGTGGAGAACAGCGAGCTGCAGGATCAGATCCTCATCAAGACCGACGGCTATCCCACCTACAATTTTGCGAACGTCATCGACGACCACACCATGGGCATCACCCATGTGGTGCGCGGCAGCGAGTATCTGAGCTCCACGCCCAAATACAACCTCCTCTATGAAGCCTTCGGCTGGGAGATCCCGACCTACATCCACCTGCCCCTGATCATGGGCAAGGACGCGGACGGCAACGTCTCCAAGTTGAGCAAGCGCCACGGCGCCACCGGCTTTTATGATCTGATCGACGAGGGCTATCTGCCGCAGGCGATCATCAACTATATCGCGCTGCTCGGCTGGTGTCCCAAGGACAACCGGGAGATTTTTACCCTTGCCGAGCTGGAAAAGGCGTTTGATGTGAGCGGCATCAGCAAGTCGCCGTCCGTCTTTGACTATGACAAGCTGTCGTGGTTCAACGGCGAATACATCAAGGCGATGTCGGCGGAGGACTTTACCCAAGCCGCCATGCCCTACTACCGTCAGGTTTTCGGCGACAGAGAAATGCCGTGGGACAAGCTCGCGGAGATCCTGCAAAAGCGCGTCACACAGCTCACGCAGATCCCCGGTATGCTCGACTTTTTCGCCGCGCTGCCGGCATATGAAGCCGCGCTCTTCGTCAACAAAAAGAGCAAAACCAATCTCGATAATGCACCCGTCGTGCTCCGCGAAGCATACGAGCGCCTCAAAGCTCTTCCCGTGTGGGACAATCCGTCCATACACGACTGTCTGATCGACATGGCAAAGGAAAAGGGGCTGAAAAACGGCACCGTGATGTGGCCGGTGCGCATTGCCGCAGCTGGCAAAACCGTCACGCCCGGCGGCGCGGTCGAGATTTTGGATATTCTCGGCAGAGAGGAAGCCCTGCGCAGACTGGAAATCGGGCTGGAAAAATTAGAGAAATAACGTGCGACGGCACAAACTATAGATAAAGGAACATCACCATGTCAGAAAATAACACCAACGAAATCACACAGGGCAATTTTATCCACGCCTTTATCGACGAGGATATTGCCGAGGGCGGCAAATATGAGGGAAAAACCGTGCACACGCGGTTTCCGCCCGAGCCGAACGGCTATCTGCATATCGGTCACGCCAAGGCGATCTGCATCGACTTTGCCACCGCTGAAAAGTACGGCGGCATGTGCAACCTGCGCATGGACGACACCAATCCCACCAAGGAGGATGTGGAGTACGTTGACGCCATCAAGGAGGACATCCAGTGGCTCGGCTTTGACTGGGGCGACCGCTTCTATTACGCCTCCGACTACTTTGAAAAGATGTATGACTTTGCCGTGGAGCTGATCCAAAAGGGTCTTGCCTACGTCTGCGAGCTGACCCCCGACCAAATGCGCGCGTATCGCGGCGACACCCAGACGCCGGCAAAAAGCCCCTACCGCGACCGTCCCGTTGCGGAGAGCCTCGACCTGTTCCGGCGTATGCGCGACGGCGAGTTTGCCGACGGCAGCATGACGCTCCGCGCCAAAATCGACCTCGCGTCCGGCAACTTTAACATGCGCGATCCGGTCATCTATCGTATCAACCGCCTGCACCACCACCGCACCGGCGACAAATGGTGCATCTATCCGATGTACGACTTTGCCCACCCGATTGAGGACGCGCTGGAGGGCATTACCCACAGCCTGTGTACGCTCGAATTTGAGTCGCACCGTCCGCTCTACGACTGGGTGATCGAGAATATCTCCGCACCGGCAAAGCCGCGCCAAATCGAATTTGCGCGTCTGGGCATCAACAACACGGTCATGTCCAAGCGCAAGCTCCGCCGGCTGGTGGAGGACGGCTACGTCAGCGGCTGGGACGATCCGCGTATGCCCACCCTCTGCGGTCTGCGCCGCCGCGGCTACACACCGCGTGCGATCCGCTCCTTTGTGGAGCAGATCGGCGTGTCCAAGGTCAACTCTATCGTCGATTACAGCTTTTTGGAGCACTGCCTGCGCGACGACCTCAACGAGCGCGCCGCACGCGCCATGTGCGTGATCCATCCCGTCAAGCTCATCCTCACGAACTATCCCGAGGGTCAGACCGAGGAATTTGAGGTGGAGAACAACCCCAACCGTCCCGAGGACGGCACGCGCATCGTCACCTTCTCGCGCGAATGCTGGATCGAAGCCGAGGACTTTATGGAGGTGCCCATCAAAAAATATCAGCGCCTTTATCCCGGCAACGAAGTGCGCCTGAAATCCACCTACATCGTCAAGTGTACCGGCTGCAAAAAGGACGAAAACGGCAACGTGACCGAGGTCTACGCCACCTATGATCCCGCCACGCGCGGCGGCAACACGCCCGACGGCAGAAAGGTGCGCGGCACCATTCACTGGGTCGACGTGAACAACTGCGCCGACGCGGAGGTGCGCCTGTATGACAACCTCTTTACGGTGCCGGATCCCGATGCAGGCGAGGGCAGCTTCCTTGACTACATCAATCCCAAGTCGCTCGAGACCCTGCAAAACTGCAAGGCGGAAAAAGCGCTTGCCGACGCCGCTGCACCGCAGAGCTTCCAGTTTATGCGCATCGGCTACTTCTGTGTGGACAACCGCGACAGCCGCCCGGGTCATCCCGTGTTCAACAGAAGCGTCTCGCTCAAGGACGGCTTTAAGAAAAAATAAGATTGATAAATAATTGACAATTTCACGCACAGTACAGCGCCGCCCTTTTCATTCGGCTGCGCTGTTTGTTCATTAATGGTATATGCCGCAACAATGATACATATAATAATAAAAATCTAGCAAAATCTTTTGTTGGCGGCTGATTATATATACATCTGTCCCGGTGAGGCGTATTCCGTTACCGCCGCGAGAGCTGTAAAAATATGCTTTATCGTTTATAAATCTGCAATCGTTTTAAAAATTCATTGCATAGAGCTAATAACGACAATTTTTTTAGGTTTATAGTTTTAGATTTATTTTTTATTTCTAAAAAACAATGGGGAAACTGCACTAATACCTTTGGGACATATTTCGTCACTATAGTTGATTGAAGAAATTTACCATTTATATTAATATTAATTTATAGAATTTGATATAGGTAGGAAAAAGTATGGATAGAATCGCATTATCGAAATTAATCGGGGCAAATATCCGCAAATACAGAGTTCAAAGAGACGTCAGCCAGGAACACCTTGCGTTAGAATCGGGTATCCATCCGGCATACATCAGCAAGCTGGAGCGCGGTGAAAAGTGTCCGACCATCGACACGCTTTATCGTCTTGCCAGAGCCTTGGGAATTCCCATCTACAAGCTAATCGACATAGACGGTGACATCGACAATATCTCCGATACCGCCTACAAAATCCAAAAGTCCCTCAGCGACCTGAACGCAGAACAGCAGAACCGCGTGGCAGACTTGATCGACGAAATCGTAGACCTCATAAAGTAACGCTCTGAAAAGAGCGTTTTCTTTTTTGTCGATTCTTTTTTTCTTTGCTTTTTTACGAAAATGTGTTATACTTTTAGTACAAGAGCAGAATTTATACCTTTAGTACAAATAGGAGCAGTAAAAATGAAAACCGCCATCATCACGGGCGGCGCCGGCGGAATCGGTTCTGCCGTTTGCCGTCGACTCGCAAAAAACGGATATGATATCGCCATCCATTATCACACGCGGCAGCGCGAAGCCGAGCGGCTCGCTGATGAAATATTGAATAATTATCAAAATAAAGTGAAAGTTTATCGGGCGGACTTGACCGACTTTGAATCAGTGGCAACATTATTTGACAATTTTTCAAAGGATTTTGCATCGCTCGATGTGCTCGTCAACAACGCCGGAAAGGCGCAGCAAAAGCTCTTTACCGACATCACGCCGCAGGAATGGCGCAGCATGACGGCATCCAATCTCGACAGCGTGTTCTATTGCAGCCGCGAGGCACTCAAACGGTTTATGCTGCCTGCGCACCGCGGTGCGATTGTCAACATCAGCTCCATGTGGGGACAGGTCGGCGCCAGCTGCGAGGTACACTACAGCGCCTCCAAGGCAGGCGTCATCGGCTTGACAAAGGCGCTCGCCAAGGAGGTCGGCTTGTCCGGCATTCGCGTCAACTGCGTCGCGCCCGGCGTCGTGATGACCGACATGATGAAGGACTTTGACAGCGACACCCTCGCAGCCCTGCGCGAAGAAACGCCGCTCAACGCCCTCGGCACGCCTGAGCAGATAGCCGAAGCCGTCGCCTTTTTGTGCAGCGACAAGGCAGGGTTTATCACAGGGCAGGTGTTGGGCGTGAACGGAGGCTTTGTGATCTGATACGAAAAAACGCGGCACCGAACAGCTTCGGTGCCGCGAAACGGTTTTAGATTTGATCATTCATACACTGCCCATGCCTTGGCGCCGTTGTTGAGTGCGCCGTCGCTGTTGCAGTAGACCTTGTCGCCGGTGTCGGTGATGACCTCAAAGGTGAGCGCAGGGTCGGTGGCGCCGGTTTTGAGCACCTCATATTCCACCACGAGGAATTCATAGCCGGGCGAGGTGAAGTCGTAGCCGTTGAGGTTGGAGCCGTTGAACACCACGCGACCGTCCAGATCGGGGTTGAGCAGCGCGTTGTAGCTTGCCGGTGCGACCAGGTGAGCGCCTGTCTTTTTGAGCATTTGGTTGTCATAGACCACGCGTCCCTGGAAGTTGAGCATGGTGTCCGGTACCATCAGGAAGTAGGTACACTTGATTTTGTCGCCGACCTTGTATGACTTGCCGCCGATGGTCAGCTCCTTGGCGGCGCTGTCCTCCTTGGTGGTCGATTTGGTCGCGGTGCTGTCCTTGGCGCCGGACGGCGTCGTTTTGCGCGCGCCGTCGCTTGCAGAGCTTTGTGCAGCGGCGCTGCTCTGCGCCTTGCTCTCCGTCTTGCTTGCCGCTTGACTTGCCGCCTTGGATTCTGCCTTGCTCTCGGTCTTGCTCTGTGCCTTGCTCTCCGCCTTGGACTGCGCGGTAGACTGTGCCTTGGAGGCTTGGCTCGCTGCGTCGCCGGTGGTGGCAGGAATCGGATTGCCGTTCGGGTCGGTGATGGCGTTGCCGTTTGCGTCCACATAAACGCCGTTGGCGACCATCGTCACCTCTTGGGTCTCGGTGACGATACTCTTTTCTCCCGACTCTTGCTTGCCGCCGCAGCCTGTCAGCGCGGTCGCCGCCAGTACGGAGGCGGTCAGCAGCGCGGTCAGCGTAACGCCGAAGCGGGTTTTGGTGGATTGATTCTTTTTCATGGAAACACGTCCTTTTCTGTTTTTCATACATACCATTCCAACCGATATGTTTTCTCAATAGCATTATAGCAAAAACATTTGAAAAAATAAAGCGTATTATGAAAATTCTCAAAAAAATATCACATTACCCTTGCTTATGTGAAAAACCTGTGATAATATAAAAATAATCAATAATAGCACGGTATTATTGTCAATTTTTACTGAGAAGGTCGTGAATCATATGAAAAAAATGGCAGCGGTTTTACTGTCCGTCACCATGGCGGCAGGTACTTTTTCGGTGTGCGGCGTGCAGGCTGCGCAGGAGGAAGCGGCTGTGCCCTCCGGACTGCAAACGCAGGCGGCGCTGTATGTCCATGCCGTGACGGGCGCACAGGACGGCGAGGCGTGGCAGATGTGGCAGAGCGCCCATGACGAGAGATTTAATGAGGCGAACACAAGCGAAAAATACTTCTTCCTTCCGTCGTCGGCGGACGGCGAAAAGCTCGAGATCTACAACGCCTTCGGCAGCAGCGTGACGCTCGGCGGCGTCACCATTCCGGCAGGCGAGACCAAAACGGTCCCCTACAGCACCGACGGGAGCAGCACCGTCACCGCGCAGGGCAGAACCTATACCCTAACATACATGCGCTCCTCGGCTGAGGCGGCTGTCTATATCAATCAAGCCGACGCAGACGGCAACGGCACCGATTTGATGACGTATCTGAACGCCGACAAGAGCCGCTCTTCCGCTGCGACCGGCGCCATCGTCACGCCTGACGGCACGATCGACAACACGCCTGTCAAAAAAATCAAGGGCCGCGGCAACACCTCATGGGACAAGCCGAAAAAGGGCTACAACATCACCTACGACAAAAAGGTCTCGGTGGCCGGTATGGCAAAGAACAAAAAATATTCGATCCTGCCCAACTATCAGGACGACTCGCTGGCGCGCAACCGCATTTTGTATGATCTGTCCGACGCGGTCGGCATGCCCTACGCCTCCGATTCGCGGTTTGTGGACTTTTATGTGAACGGCTACTACCGGGGCGTGTACCAGATGGCGGAAAAGGTGGAGGCAGGCAGCCTTGTCACCGATGTGAGCGGCGATGAATATCTGAACGAGGACGGCGCCGTCAACGCGGAATTTCCGTTTATTGCGGAGGTAGACGCGAGCGCGGGCGGCGACGACTACTATGTCACCTGCGACGGCGGCGTCAAGATCACCATCAAGGCGCCCGAGATCGACCCCGGCGAGGCAGGCTATAACGAAGTAAAGGAATATGTGCGCACCAAGTTCAACACACTGCTCTCGACCTGCCGCACCGCCACGCGCCGTCCTTCCACCTCGATCGCCGGACTGATCGACCTGGATTCGGCGGCAAAGCTCTATTTGATCAATGAGCTGGGCAAGAACTGGGATTCCGGTGTTTCGAGCACCTTCTTCACCTACAAGCAGGACGAGAACGGCGACTGGAAATTCTTCGGCTCGCCTGTATGGGACTATGATAACTCCCTCGGCAACGCAAACGGCATTGCACGCGACCTCCAGGATATGGGCGTGAGCGATTACACCGCCTACACCGGCTGGTGGTGCCGCTACAAGGGCAAGAGCAGCAGGGAAACCATGTCCTACAACATCATCAACAATCTGGCGCGCAACAAGGAGGTGCTGGCAACAGCAACAACGGTCTGGTTTGAGGACTTTATGCCGGCGCTCCGCTACTTTGCCGGCACGACCGCCAACGCGGCTGTCAGCGGCAAGCTGTACACCGGTGAGCAATATTATGGATTGCTGCGCGACTGCGCCGCCATGAACTACACAAGCGGCTGGCTGCTCAACACCGGCAGCTGGATCGCAAGCCGCAATCCCATGCGCAGGGCGTCGTTTGACTTCTACACCGGCGCCTACACCACCGGCATCAACGCGCGCTATTCGCAGACCTATTCCGGCATGTACAATTACGCCTGCGACTGGATGCTCAACCGCGCGGCTTGGCTCTCCAACGAAATGTACGCGGACTACACCGGCTCCAAGGTCGCGCACGACGTTGACCGCGACGGCGCCTTCACCGTCAGTGACATCACCCTGGTGCAGCGCTATCTGGCGGAATTCTGTGACCTGACCGCTCTGCAGCAAGAGCTTGCCGACGCGAACGGCGCAGGCGTGAACATCAGCGACGTGACCTCCTTGCAGCGCATCATGGCGGATATGGAGAATTAGCTGTATGTGAATGAGCAATTGAAAGTGAAAAGTGGAAAGTGGAAGATTTTGGTCGGGACGGACAGCGCGGTTATCCCGATACGCCGGCGACCCGAATGAATTAATAGGGTGCTGCATCTGATTTCTGATTCGTAATGCCGTAATTGGCTGTGAGAAAAGGCGTTGCGGTTTTTCTTCCCAGCAGTCGCAGGGGCAACCTTGCGGTTGTCCGGCTGTGCTTCCGCATACCAAAATGTGACATGAAATCATAACATAACTCAATTTTCCCACATTAATAAAATCAAAGAAAAATTAAGGCATTTGGCGGTTGTTTCGTAGGGGCAACCCTTGCGGTTGCCCGAGGGCGTTTTCCTCACAACCAACCGTTTCCATATAACGATGAACTCCTGCCGCCGCTGCCGGACAGGGGCAAGCCCTGTCCCTGCGATTTGTTTTAAACGTTTATGCTAATCCCAAGTGAGAAAGTTGCGTAACGTAACAAAAAGCCTTCCCGTTGCCAAAATGGGAAGGCTTTTGCTAATATTACCGTCAGCCGACAATCGCTTCCAGCTTCGTCTTTTGCGGTTGCATGCCCATCTTTTGATAAAACGCCAGCGCGCCGTCGTTGCCTGCCCAGACGTTGAGCGTCACGTTGTAGCAGCCGTTTGCCTTGGCAAAGTCCGCCACATGCCGGTAGAGCTTGGTTGCGATGCCCTTGCCTCTTGCGGAGGCGTCCACGCAGAGGTCGTCGATATACAGCTCTCTGATGGGCGTGAGCATGTGGTTGCGGCTGTGGTCGAGCAGGACGGTGAAGATGTAGCCGCGCACCTGTCCGTTTTCGTCATACACAAAGACCGGCGCCTCGTCGTCCGTAAAAATGCGGCGCAGCTCCTCTTCGGTGTATTTGGTAGTCAGACGAAATAGGTCGGGACGGATGTCGTGATGGACGCGGTTGACCTGTTCGAGCAGGCACAGCACCTGCGGAATATCCCTGTCCTCTGCACGGCGGATCATGCGGCAGCCTCCTTTTTGTTGCATACGGTCCGCGCACCTGCCTCGCACAACGCCACAAAGATAAAGAACAGCGGCGTGGCGATGGGCAGCGCGATGTTGACGACCGCCTGCGCCATATAGGCGACGACCGCCGAGGCGAACACGAGCGTGAGCGGTTCGCGCTTTGCCGCCTTGAAGGCACGCACCAGCGCACTGCCGGCAAAGGTGAGATACGCCGCCAAGCCGACGATGCCGATATTCAGCAGATAGTTGATATATTCGTTGTGCGCCGCGTCGGTGGAGCCGTCGCCGAAGCGGTCATACAGCTCCGCAAAGTGCGGCGAAAAGGTGTAGTAGAAGGTCTCGGGACCAGTGCCGAACAGCTTTTTGACAAAGCTCAGCTTGCCGAATTCTTCGAGCGCCTTGTTCCACATAAAGCCGCGGTGCGTGCCCCAGCTGTCGCTGAAGCGCAGCGTGCGGTCAAGCTCGCCCAAATCGGTTTTGGTGTCGATGGCGGTAAAATAAATGACCGTTCCCAAGCCGCCGAGCGCCGCCAAGCCCACCAGACTGCCGAGCACCACAGGCACGGCGCGCGGCAAGAGCTTGCCGGGCATTTTGTGATCGAGCAGATACAGCACTGCCGTCAGCACTGCAAGAAAAGCGAGTACCCAATAGGCGGCGTCTGCGGTCATGATCTTGTAGGGGATCGCCTCGAGCTTTTTGTGGGGTGCGCCTGCCGCCGTGATGAGTCCCAACAGCTTGACGCTGCCGAGCATGACGGTCAGCATGAGCAGGAACTTTTTGAGACTGTGCGGACGGCGCGCATAGGCGACCGTGAACACAGCGGCAAAAACGCCGAGTCCCAGCACTGCCGAGTCGCTGTCACAGGCGACAAACGCCATGCCGCCCAATACCGCGGCGCAAAGATAAATGACCTTGAACAGCTTGTTTTCGCTGTGGACAAACATCGTGACCGCCACCGGCAGGGTGACGCAGAGGTGGCTCGCAAACATGTTTTTGTTGCCGATGGTCGTCAAAAACTCGTTGAAAACCTTTTCGTCGTTCGTAAACAGCGCGAACATGTTGAGCGGGTCGATATAATACGTGTTGAGCACCGCCAGCAGCGACACGATGCCGCTCGTGACCGCCAGTCCGACAAACACATATTCCTTATACTTCCAGCAGCGCGTTATCATAAAATAGACGGCGACATACATCAGCATCAGCAGCAGACCGTTGTTGCGGCCGTGCGAGGCGCCGGCGATCGTCACCTCGCCAAAAAACGCCATGTCGATGTAGTCCGACAGCACCGTCGAAACCGCGCAGGCAAGCGCAAACGCAAGCGCCGCGTAGTCTGTAAAGCTCAGGTCGGCGAGCAGCGACTTTGTTTTTGGATTTTTGTCCTTTTGCTCCTGCGTGCTGCGCGTGAGCACCAACAGTATCTCCGCGATCACAGCGGCAGCGCTTGCCACCATCAGAAAGTAGAACTTTTGATGACGGATGGCAAAGTAGCCTCTGTCAAAGTGGATAAAGGGGAAGCCCGTGTCAAACGTCAGGTTGACAAACAGCGGAAACACCGCGAATATCACCAGCAGAAACAGATTGACAAAGGTGTTTGTCAGCGTGTAGCGTTCGCTGACGTCTTTGGTTTTTTTCTTTGTTTTTTTTGTATTGCTCATATAAAGCTTGCCTTTCCGATATAATACAAATGCCCTGCCTCCCCGCACAAAACAGACCGAGCCTGTTTGTGCAACGCTCCTTTTGCGGGAAGCCGGAGCACATAACACACAGAACAATTTTATACCTTAACCGTCAGAATGTCAATCGAAAAACTATTGTAATTCTGCAATTTTATGCTATAATGAAATAAATAGCATTTGCAAAACTGATTAAGGAACGGCAGGCGGACATAGTATGAAAAAACTGATCATTTTAGGATTTGACGGCACCATCGCGGACACCGCGCCGGGCATTCTCTATTGCATGAATACGACCGCACTCTCCATGGGCTACACGCCCGTGGCGCACAACGCGCTCTACGGCGTGATCGGCGTTTCGCTGGAGCAGGGATTTATGAACCTCTACGGCATGAAAGAGGACGAGATCGAGTACGCCATGAACCAGTACAGCAAGCTCTATTCCATAAAGGGCGAGGAGATGATCCTCCTCTATGACGGCATTGCCGAAGCGCTCGAAAAGCTCAAAAGCGAGGGCTTCAAGCTGGCGATCGCCACCCAGAAGAACGAAAAATTCATCAACAACATGCTGGCTGTCTATAGCTTTGTGGGCGAGCTGTTTGACACGGTCTGCGCCACCAACGTGGAAGAAGAGATGGAAAAGGCTGACATGCTGCGCAAGGTCTGCACCGATCTGGACGTTGAGCCGTCCGATGCGCTCTTTGTGGGCGACAGCTATGTGGACGCGCTCGCGGCGGAGGAGGTCGGCATGGATTTTGCCGCCGCGCTCTACGGCTGGGGCTTCCGCAGCAAGGCGGACGCCGAAAAATACCATTGCAAGGCGTATCTGAACAAGGCGGGCGAGATCGGCTACAAGCTTTCTGCGATCGAATAGAGGACGGCAGCATGACGGACAAGGCAAAAACAAAAACCATTCTTTCGCTGATTTGCAACTGCGTGATTTTTTTCGTGACAACGGGCGTTTTCATCTCCTATTTCTTTGTAAAAAGCAGGGTTATCGAAAACGGCTGGCAGAGCCTGCGCTTTTTCACGACCGATTCCAACCTTTTGACAGCGGTCGCTGCGGCGTTGGTGGCGGTGTGCGACATCCAAAAGCTGCGCGGCAAACGCACGGACATCGCCAAGCCGTTCATGCTGCTCAAATTTATGGGCGTGATCTCGCTGCTGCTGACCTTTTGCACGGTCATGTGCCTGTTGGTGCCGGTCTACGGCGCGGCGATGCAGCTGACCGGCACAGCCGTTCACATGCACGTGACGGCGCCGGTGCTGTCGTTTGTGTCGTTCGTGTTTTTGGAAGCGGACAGAAAAATCAGCCTCGCCCAGTCCTTTTTGGGCTTGGTGCCGATGGCTCTCTACGGCACGGTCTATTTTTTGCAGGTGTTGGTTTTTGAGAACTGGATGGATTTCTACGCCTTCAACCAAGGCGGCAGGTGGTATATCACCGTGCCGGTCATCACGGCGGCGACCTGTTTGATGTGTTTGCTGGTGCGCTTGCTGCGCAACAAGATGACAGAACGCGCACACCGCTGAAATTTACCGAAAATTTGCAGGAATCGGAAATTTTCTGCGTGATGGGCTTGACATTTCCGCAAAAGTGGGCTATAATAAGTAAGCTGTTGCAAAACCGAATCATCGGGGTGTAGCGCAGCTGGTAGCGCGCCTGCTTTGGGAGCATGTAACCGGGTTTGCCGGTCGGCTTTCTTTGACAGGCAAAAATCCGCATAAAATCTGGCTTTTGGGGATAGTTCCACCCCTCAGACAACGGTCGAAAAACAGCTTTGACCACATGTCTGACCACAACTCCGACCACATTTCAGATTATTTCGGGGTGTAGCGCAGTTGGTAGCGCGCCTGGTTTGGGACCAGGATGTCGGGGGTTCAAGTCCCTTCACTCCGACCAAATACGGAGGATTAGCTCAGCAGGTTAGAGCGCTTGCTTGACATGCAAGAGGTCACTGGTTCGAGTCCAGCATTCTCCACCAAGAAGTCCGCGGATCTTCCGCGGACTTCCCACAATTAAATCAATTCCGGAGGATTAGCTCAGCTGGTTAGAGCGCCTGCTTCACACGCAGGAGGTCACTGGTTCGAGTCCAGCATTCTCCACCATGACAAAACGGACAGTCCAACGGGCTGTCCGTTTTGTCATTGAGTTTTTTCAAAACACTACAATCCTCTTGACAACGCTTTTATTGCTGTGCTATACTGAAATTGCTTTGAGGTATAGTCAATTAAGTCTGAAACATTGTTTATTGGTGTTTGCTCTTTCTTATGCAAGTGAGATCGAGTAAACAAATGCAAACAAAGAATTATATTTGATTGATTGTGTCTGGCAAGGTTTCTTTTTGTGTGCAAAAAACTGGGTCAGGCTATTATTATACCTTTCAGCGAAAAAACTGAAAGGATTTTTTATTATGGATGAAAAAGATTATGAATGGATTCAGGGCAGAATCGGTTATCGCTTCATTAATCACGATTTGTTGCAGCAAGCCTTTGTGCGTAAATCTTATGCACAAGAAAACGGCGGAGAGGACAACGAGGTGCTTGAATTCATCGGCGACAAGGTTCTTGATATTGTGGTTGTCAAGCTCCTGACGGATATGTACGGCTATTTTTGCAGCGATTGTGATGACCAATATGAATATGATGAATTTTGCTGTCAAAAAAATGAGGGGCAACTTACTGTGTTAAAAAAAAGATTGGTTGAGAAGAAAACACTTGCAAGCGTGATAGAGCGGAATGAGCTTAATCGATTTTTGATCATGGGAAAAGGCGATATCAAAAACAATATCCAGAACGAATCATCAGTCAAAGAAGATTTATTTGAAGCGATTATCGGAGCCGTCACGCTGGATTGTAAGTGGGAATGGGACGAAATCACAGGCGTGATTGAGTACATGCTCCGACCGGAAGAACACTTGGAGAAAAACGATGAAGAAAACTACGTAGACCTGATTCAGGATTGGTCGCTGAGAAAATGCGGAGAACTTCCTGACATTTATACGGATCATTCTTCATGCTATGATGAACATTGGCTGTTGTACGATGCGAATGTTATCGTATCAAAAGCTGATCAAGATGACAGCTATTCCGGATCAAGACCCGTACATGTTATCAATGTTCAGGAATATCCAAAAACGCATTTTTACTGTCGTTTGCGCCTGAATGGGATTCCAAAAAAATTTATTGGCTTAGGCAGCTCAAAGAATGAGGCGCGTAGGTTGGCTTGCAAAGCGGCATATAACTATTTGGAGCAAAACGATCTGCTTTTCACCATCAAAGATGAAATTGAAGCCCCCAATATAAACGACGCAATCAGTCAGTTGGAAATATTGGCGCGCAGGGGTTACTTTTCGATTCCGACTTATGAATTTATAGAAAGACACGACAAGAATGGCAATCCGGTTTGGAAGGCAAGATGCTTCATTGATGAATATGCTGCATATTTTGAAGCCGTTTCTTCATCAAAAAAGGAAGCGAAAAAACAGGCGGCATATGACATGCTGTTATTTGTATTGAACGAGGAGGATGATTGATATGGCAAAATGGTGTTTCAATTACGAGTCCGGCGAATATGAACATATTGATCGCGACGGTTTCAGCATAGACCGCGGCGAATACGTTTATAACTGGGATGACAGCGAATACAATCGCGAAGAAGATTTATGGAATGATGACGATGAAGACGATTGGTAACGTAAAAAAGGAAAATTTATGATTTGAGATTACTGTGACGCTCCTGATTATCGGGAGCGCTTTCTTTGTTTTATGCGGCTCAATTTTTGAACGGCTCCGCAGACTGCGACAAACGCACGACACGGCGCGGAACGTTTTGTCGGGTACACACTCGTTTTACCTCAACAAATCGCACACAGCGCGAAAGACGGCAAAACAGGCGTGAAAAAGTGGCAGTCCTGCCTTTCTGACAGGGCTGCCGATTTGCTTAGTCTGCTTGTAACGCTTCTGTCATCAGCTGAACGCCTAACCGGAATCCGATGATGAAGTTCTCGCATTCGTTTAGGCAAGTCAGCTCCGACCATGCGTCTTTCAGTTTGCCGAAGAGCTCTGTTTCGCTCTCGTTGAGTGTTTTCCGCAGCTCCGTGTCATGCTTGAGCACCAGTTTTGCGAGACGGTCAATCTCGCTGTCCTTTTTGATTTCGCGTTCATACGGATGGATATTTCCGTAGTACAGCTCTTTGATTGTGTCCATTGCGGCACCTCCTTTAGCACAACACAATACCACAGAAAACGGAAAAGTCCAGAGATTTTTGAGAAAACTGCGCAAGATTATTCCTGCGCGGTTTGTTCTTCTTTTATCCGTTTTTTCTCTGCCGCAATCTCCGCGCGCACTTTCGGAATCATCTCATTGAGCAGGTGCTCGCATTCCTCTCTCGTCTTGGCGTAGACGGTGTGTACCTCGCGCTTGCCGTAGGCATTGGTGGGTGAGTATCTGCCCTCAAAGAGGTGGTCGTTCAGCTCGTAGATTCCGCCTGTTCCTGATTTGCGGATCTTGCCCTTGTACGGCTCGAAGGGCTGTGTTTCCTGTGCAGGAGCTTGCTTTTTCGCTTCATATTCGCTCTGTTCAAACGGCTCGTTCTTGGCAAACCGCCGCTCGATTTTATGCGCCGCGTTGATCTGCATATCGTCCGTGATGTGGCTGTAGATGTCGAGCGTCGTTGCCGAGGAGACGTGACCGATGATCGTCGACAGTGTTTTGATGTCCATGCCGTGCTCCAGCGCCGTCGTCGCGAAGGTGTGGCGCAGGTCGTGAAAGCGGACGCGCTTGCACTGCGCCCTGTCGAGGATTTTTACCATTTTGCGGTACACACTGGTAGGGTCGATCGGCTCACCGTCCTTGACGGGCGAGGGGAATATCCATTCCGAATCAACATTATTTCTGTACTCTCTGAGCACGTTCAGCACCGACGGCGGCAGAATGACCGAGCGGTTCGATTGCTTTGTCTTGGGTACGGACACGATCACGCCGTGGTTGACGTGATACGCCTGTCGCTGAATGTGGAGCGCGCCCGTCTCAAAGTCGAGGTCAGACCATTTCAGCGCGCAGATCTCGCCGCGGCGCATTCCCGTTGCCAGTTCGAGAAGAGCCAGCTCATAGAAATCGTTTTGCTTCGATTGCATCAGAAACCGTTTCATTTCCTCGTGGGTCAGCACCTGCATTTCCTGCGCTTTTTTCGGCGGCAGCTTGCAGCCGTCGGCGGGATTGACGGTGATCAGCTTTTCCTCCACCGCCTTCTGCAGCGCCGTGCGGCATGTGGTATGGCAGGAACGCACCATGCGGTCTGACAGCCCCGTGCCGTAGAGCTCGACCTTCGATTGCCGTCCGTTCTTTTTGAGGTCGGCGTAGAATTTCTGCAAGTCGCTCTGCGTCAGCTTGTTGAGCGGTATCTTTCCGATGGAAGGAATGATGTGCAGATAGATGCGGTTCTCGTAGCTGAGCTGCGTGGTGATGCGGATATTCGGCTTGGAATAGGTCTTGTACCAGAGGTCAAGCCAGTCTCCGAAGGGCATTTCCGGTGTTGCTTTTCCCGTGACGATACCGCATTTTTCCTTGAGCGCTTCGAGCTTTTTCAGACACTCCGCTTTGTTTTTAGCGGTGACGTTTTTGGTTTTCGGCTTGCCGTTTTCGTCGTAGTCAACGACGATCCTGCCCTCCCAGCGTCCGTCCTTGCGCAGCCTGAGCGTGCCTTCGCCTGCCTTTCGTTTCTTGTCCATCAGACCTCACCTCCGAACAGCTCGTCAATGAAGTCGCCGACAACCACGGCGGCGTTCTTCTGCATATCGGTGGTGACGTGCGTGTAGGTGTCGAGCGTGAAGCTCGCGTTGGTGTGACCGAGGATGCCCGAGAGCGTTTTCGCGTCGACGCCGTTTGACAGCGCGTGTGTGGCAAAGGTGTGCCGCAGGTCATGAAAGCGGATGTCGGGCAGTCCTGCGCTCTGCAGAATTACCTTCAACCGCTGATAAGCGCTGTTCGGTGCGGTTGGCTGTTCGGGGTGGAGCAGGCTCGGAAATATCCATTCCGTAACGGCGTTTTTCTTTCTCTCTTTGAGTACATGAAGCGTTCCCTTCGGTAGAAGAATTGTGCGCTTGCCGCTTTCTGTTTTCGGTTCGCCCGCGACGACTCCGCCGCCGCGCGTGTGAGAAACGGAGCGTTGGATTTTCAGCTTGCCGGTTTTTTCGTCAAGGTCGCTCCATTTTAAACCGCACATTTCGCCGAGGCGCAGCCCTGTGGTGATTTCCGTGTAGAAGAAATCGTGCCACATCGGCTCGCGCTGTATCGCTTTCATAAAGATATCCAGCTGTTCTTCGTTCAGAATCCTCATCGGTGCGTAGTTGTTTTTCGGAATCTTTGTGCCCTCGGTCGGGTTTTTGAAGATCAATCGCGAGACGACAGCCGCGTCCAGCGCTTCATGCAGGAGCAGGTGAACCTTGCGGATGTAGGAATCGGCGAGCGTTTTGTTTTTGCCGACCTTGTTTACCTTTTTGCGCTTGAGCGCGTTGTAGAATTTTTGAATGTCCTTCTGCGTTAGGAACCGGAGCTGTTTGCTGCCGAGCGCGGGCTGAATATGATTTTTTATTATGCTGCGGTAGCCGCTGACCGTACTCGGACGGAGCGTCGGCTCTGCGTATTCCGCGAGCCATTCCTCCAGCCAGTCGCCGATGGTCATGCTGCTGTTTTCCGTGAGATCGACGCCTTGGTAGTCCTCGATCATTTGGTGCAGCTTCGGCATCAGTTCCTTTTGCGTTTTAGCGAACGCGCTTTTGAAGATGGGCGAGCCGTCGTTTTTGTGACCGATGATAATTCTGCCTTCCCATCGTCCGTCCGATCTTTTCCGGACGAGTCCGTCGCCGTCAGGCCGTTTGCCTGCCATATGACCACCTCCTCAGCAACACAGGATACCACAGAAAAAGAAAAAGTCCAGAGATTTTACATAGATATTCCGTAATATTCTTCCTCGCTGTCGTCATTGCTCTGCACGCTTCTGTCGGTTTTCAAGCCGTGGGCGCGCTTCTTTTCTTCGATCTCGGAAAGCAACTTGCTGTCAACCTGAGAGCGCAGCTTGGCGCGTTTACGCTGACAGCTCTGCGCGATCAGCTTGGCAAGTTTGGTGAGCAATCCCGATGTGTGCGTGACAACCTGCGCGCCGTTGACGGGGTTTTCCGGCGGCAGCTGCGAAAGAATTTTGAATGCGCGGAGTAAATCATTTTTGATACTGCGGAATTCCTTGTTGTCCTCAAGCGGAATGTCGGGCGTTTCCTTTTCGTGGTAGAGAGAAAGCTTTTCGCGGTTGATCTCATTCCACTTTGAATAGAGCGCTGCGATGCCCTTGTCCTTCGCAATTTCGTGAATGATTTTGTCAACCAAATCCTTCGTCGGCTTCGGAAGATAACCATACAGCCACTTGCCTTTGTGCTCCTTCATGGCGTCCGCAAGCTGACGGAACAACTCCACAAGCTCGTCGGAGGGAACAAGATTTTCGCTGACATTAGCGAGCAGCTCGTCGATGACGCTCTTGGATTCCTGCTTGATCTCGTTGCGGATTTCCGTCTGCATCTCGAACAGCTTGTACTGCTCGTTGCGGAAAATATCGTTTCCGAATCGGCTTCTGAGTTTTTCGATGCCCTTGTTGGTCAGATAACCCTGTCCCGATTTGGAGTAAACCATCAGATGAATGTGCGGATGATGACCCGTATTGTGGAATGCGGCGTACCATTGCAGGTCGTCCAAATCAATCTTATGCGCTTCGGCAATCGTCGCAACATTTCTGCGGACGAGATCTTTCCATGCTTTCGCGTTGTTGTAACCCAGCCTTTCGGCATCTTCACGGCGCAGGCTCAGCACATGCGTCCACACCACACCGTCGTGATTGCTCACCTCATCCGCGACCTCGCCGAGGTTGATTTTGTCATCCGTCTGCGAAAACAAACCGTGACTGCCGAGCTTTTCCACACCCGGACGCTCCGCGAAGTAGCGGACAAGCGATTTCATATACTCCGCTTTGTCCGCATAGTTTTCTTCAAAGTAGGAGAGGAACTCACTCGCGTTTGCCTTGGTCGGGGCTTTTTCATAGTCCTCAAACTCGATGGATTTCTTTGTCTCGGGAAAGTTTTTCGCGATGCTTTTGATCAGCTTTTCCTGCTGTTTCGTCGCGGGAGCGTTGTCAATGCCATTCGGCAGCTTCTCAACACCGTCCCGCGTCGCCATGTATTGCAGGAGCTTTCCTGCGTTTGCGAAGGCGGGATTTTTGATATATCGGCTCGTCAGAATGAATTTTGCCATCGTCAGCCACGCTGCCAATCATAGGCGTCCTCGAAGGTAAACACGCCGTTGGTGGAGGCGACCTCCTCGGCAACGTTCTCTCTCAAACTTGAAACGGTTTCGAAAGAATAATTATTTGCTGCGCAGATCACGTTGGAAAGCACGCCGAGCTCCACCGCAATCTTGAACATTATCTCGGAAAGATTACGTTCAACGCTCTCTGCTTCGTTGTGGACTGTCTGCTCCAATAGCGGCGCAATCAGATTCATCGACTTTCCCAAGTGCAGATAGCGGATATATAATTTCACCGCCTGACAAACAAAATCGCTCTTTGATGTTGCGTTAGCCGACTCAAGCGATTTTTCTATTTCCTTGACCATGGATGGATACATCCAATAAGCGTATTTTTTCTTATTTTCAACCATGAAAATCTCCTCAAAATATAGACCCCGAAATGCAGCAACCAACAAAACCGCTGAATAACGCCTTAACCATCGCAACAGTCGGCTCTGCCGTCTGATGTATAGCGTCAAGGCGGACGCCTGACTTTAACCTGCTTTTGATAATCATCTTCATTTTGCTTTCTTTTCGGACTTGATGTATTGGATATTCTTCCGATCCCACATTTGGTGATAATAGTATACATCTATCGCGCTTCTGATAGGCGCGATCGTGAAGAGCAGATTGCCGTTCCACGCTTTGCCGTCTTTGGTGATCACAAAGGTATGCCGCTTGAAAAGCAAACTCTTTTCTTCCAACATATTCACGTATTTGATAACCGTATTCTTGCTTTTGCCAATCGCCTTGCCGATTGTTTTGTAACTCGGATAGCAGGTGTATGTCCGCCTGTCCTCGCACTTCATCAGGAAAGCATAGTTTGCAATTTCCTCCGCCGTCAGTCCGAGATCAAAAATAACATTCGGCAGAGGAAAGAAATCTCTGATGGGAAGCGGACCGTGATACTGACCCTGCGGCGTCATCGCGTACTTGTTCATGAGTTGTCCTCTATCCACTTGATGAACTTTTCTTTCGGCACTACGATCCGTGCGCCGATGCGCAGACAGGGGAAGCCCTTCTCCTTCACCAACTCATACGCTCCCGAAATAGAAATGCCGAGCACATCCGCGACGTCCTGCACGGACATCATCAACGGAAGCTCGTCATAGCTTTTGTAGATTTTATGTTCCATAGCGCACCTCCATAGCAAATATTGTAACGCAGTGTCGAAGCGAAATCTGTCGAACATTGTCCGTCAAAAAAGAATGCTTTTATCGAATATATGTTCAGTATAACAGATTCGAACGTTTGTGTCAATATATTTAGAACAAATATTTGATTTTCTCAATTCGCGACAAACGCCCGGCACGGTTCGAAAGGCTTTGTCTGGTACTTTCCCGTCTTTCTCCAACAAATCGCACACGGGGCACACACGGTGAAACAGGGCGCAAAAAACCTCGCCGAGTGAACTGACTCAACGAGGCGGGCAATTACGGATTTAGAATGTCTTCCGCGTCAATGACGCACACATTTTCCGCACCGGAACCAGCCGCGATTCTGCCGATGGTGCCTACGTAACAGATCGTTTTGTCGGGAAGCACGGCAATGATATCCGAGGGCTCCTTGGCGGTCGGCTTTACACCGCCGAACAAAAATCCTTCCTTTTCCGCCTGTGCGAAAAACGCTTTGCAGATTTCATCACTGCTCATTCTGACATAGACCTTTTTGCTTGTGTTGATAAGACTTGTGATTGTTTTCATTTTCATTCCTCCGAAAAAATATTACCCAAAAGAGAACATAAGAAAAACGCCCATCGTTACCGACAGGCGCAGCGTTCACCGTTACCTATCAGTCAAGCATTACCACCTTACCGCGCGGCAGGTTGGTGTGCGGTCAACGAGCTTGTCTCTCGCGCACTCTTTATAGGTTGGTTTTATTATAATTTCCGAAACGGGATTTGTCAACCGTTCATTTTCAGTTTTTCAAAATGATACGAGTAGCTCTTTTTGGCGCCCCTGAAAACAGGCCATCCGTCGATGCCGTCATCGCGCTTGCGCGGAATGATGTGGATATGGAAATGTGCCACCGTTTGACCCGCGCTTTCATCGCTCGCGTTGAGCAGGTTCACGCCTTCGTAACCGCAGTCGTCGACAAGGTGACGGGAAACCTTCTGCACGGTATCCATCATGTCGTGCAGTGCGTCGCTGTCGCAGTCAAGAATATTTTTGCAGTGCTTCTTCGGAATGACGAGAATATGTCCGTCAACGTCGTCCGCGATATCCATGAAGGAAATCGTTGTGTCATTTTCGTACAGCTTGGAGCTCGGAAGCTCTCCCCTGATGATTTTGCAAAATTCACAGTCCATTTTGTTTGCCTCCTTTTTTCACATTATAGTATGAGCAAAGAAAAAATGCAACAGTTGTGTTCACGAAAAAAATGTTATAAAATATTTTTGGAAAACACTTGACTATGACGCAGCGTCATAGGTTATCATAGAACCCGAGGTGAGGGAAATGAAAATGCAGATCAAGGAATTCGCGGAGCTGACAGGTGTTAGCGTGCGCACGCTGCACTACTATGACGAAATCGGTTTGCTCAAACCGTCGGAGGTCGACGCACAGAACGGATACCGGTTTTATGACGAAAAATCTTTGGAGCGAATGCAGGAAATATTATTTTACCGCGAGCTGGATTTCTCTCTCAAAACCATCGCGCAGATTCTTTTGTCGCCTGACTATGACAAACAGCAGGCGCTGACGCGTCAGCGGAAATTATTGCTTGCGAAAAAGGAAAGGCTGGAGCAGTTGATCAACGCGCTCGACGGCTTGGAGAAAGGAGAAGGTTTTATGAAAAATAATGAGTATGAAAAACTGAAAAACGAATACGCGGAGGAGGTCAGACAGCGCTGGGGCAGCACCGACGCGTACAAAGAAAGCCAACAGCGCAACACCGATTTCAACAAGGCGGCGGTTTTGCTTGACGAGGTGTTTGAAGAGTTCGCCGAGCTCAACCGCAGCGGCATTTCACCCGACAATGAAGCAGCAAAAATACAGGTAGAAAAATTGCAGCGGTGTATTACCGAAAACTTCTACACCTGCACAAACGAAATCCTCGCGAGACTCGGACAGATGTACGTCGCCGACATACGCTTCAAAAACAACATCGACAAACACGGCGAGGGTACAGCGGAGTACGTTTCGCAGTGCATCAAATCATTTTGTGAATAAATCAAGCAGCGTGCTGGCAGAAGTTATGCAGTTCTGTTCCAGCTCCGCGAGATGCTGAATAAGATAGAGGAGTGTTATGACGACAAATACGGAACAACCAATCATTTCGCCGCTGTCAACAAAAGTGTTCTGATGTCTTACGCTATGGACGGAGAGAAAAGCGGAAAGATGAGATTGGATTGATGATGGAACCAGAGAATTATCTGCGGATACTGTTTTTTCGGGGGATTGAGGTAATCACTACGCTTTGTCCGCTGTTTATCACTCTTTTTTATTTTCTGTTCGGGTAATTTACGGGTGATAAATCCCCCGAAAATCACCCCAAAAGCTATGAGAGGAATCCAATATTCATGCGGGTTTTCAAGATTTATCACCCTGGTTACCCGAAATTAAGACTAGGTATCGCTATCTTGACGAAACAGCCAATATGATGATACAATTATGATAACGTTAGGTAGCATAGTTCGATATTTGTTATAATAGCAAGTGAGGATAATGATGGATACTAAAGCGACATCAAAAGTAAACAGCAGAGCAGAAGATCTCTTTGTTGAACTGTTTTGCGAAACCTTCGGCCCTGAAAAAGCAAATCATTTATATGTTCAGTATCCGTTTGTGGATATCTACGGCAATCATCGTTTCATAGATTTCGCGCTTGAAAATCAGGAAATGAAAATCGCTATTGAAATAGACGGAGAGACTTATCATAATCCTAAAAAGGTTTCCGATAACAAATATTTTGATGACCTGCTCAAACAGAACAGCATGGTGTTCAATGACTGGCATGTCTATCGCTGGGCGTATAATCAGCTCTTGAAACAGCCGGAGCGCGTGAAGGATGAGCTGGTGACCTTTCTCGGAGAAACACCGTTTTTCAAGGCGATGCAGGAGTTCCTCCCCGAGCAGCAGGGAAAGATCATCGAACTGCGCGAATATCAGCAGGAAGCGATTGACAACCTGAAAGCGATGCGCGAAAACGGCGAGACCATTGCGCTTCTGTATCATGCCACGGGCGTTGGAAAAATCGTTACGGCGGCAACTGACGCCAAGATGGTCGGCGGAAGAACGCTTTTCCTTGTCAACACGCTCAAACTCGCGGATCAGGCGGAGACGACGTTCAGGGATATCTGGCCTGAAGCGGACAGGGGAATGTACACGGGACTTGCAAAGAACAGCAACGCGCAAGTGCTTTTCTCGACCGTACAGACAATGTCAAGAAACCTACTCGAATTCCGCCCCGACACCTTTGATTATATCATTGTCGACGAATGTCATCATGCGGCGGCGAAAACCTATCAGAAAATATTCAGCTATTTCAATCCGAAGTTTGTTCTTGGCTTGTCGGCGACGCCCGAACGCTCCGACGGCGAGGATATGCTTGAGCTGTTTCAGAATATCGCGCATAAAATGGATCTGGAAACTGCCGTCAAACGCGGAATACTCGCGCCTGTCAGATGTATCCGCGTCAAAACGGATATAGACCTCTCCGAGGTGCGCATCAACGGTATCAAATACAACTCTCAGGACTTGGAGAGCAAGCTCTTTATTCCGGAGAGAAATCAGCTGATCGTGGACACCTATGTGACTTATGTCAGCGGCAGAAAGACGGTCATCTTTTGCGCGAGCGTAAAGCACGCAGAAGAGATTTCCGCATTGCTGAAATGCAGAGGTGTGAACGCCGCGTCGGTTTCGGGACGGGATAGAGTGAAGGAGAGGGACAGGATCCTGAATGAATACGAGCACGGAGATATTGACGTGCTTTGTGCCTGCGACCTGCTCAATGAGGGCTGGGACAGTCCGAGAACAGAGGTGCTGTTCATGGCGCGTCCGACCATGTCAAAGACGATTTACATGCAGCAACTCGGACGCGGAACAAGAAAATGCGAGGGCAAGACCGACCTGCTGGTGTTCGATTTTGTCGACAACGCTAATATGTTCAACATGCCGTATTCGCTCCATCGCCTGTTGAATATCGAAAGCTATCATCCGCTTGAATATGTGCTCGCTCCAAATAGTAAGCGTCAGCTCGATTTCGATATGCTGAGAAAAGGAGAGAAGCCCGAGGCATATCTTGATGTTCCGATCAACGTTGACGATTTTGAAACCATTAATCTTTTCAACTGGCAAAATGAAGTCAAGGACATGATTTCTCAGATCGAGTTTATCCGAACGGTGGACGTGCAGTCGGAAACTGTTGACCGCTATGTGAGAGAGGGAAAGATTATTCCCGATTTGGCGGTACCGATCGGCGAAAAGCGTTTCTTCAATTACTACAGAAAAGAAACGGTTGAGCGCTATGCCGCCGAATTTGGTTGGGATATCATCACCGCGGTCAACATAACTGAAAAGTTCCTGCACTTCGTCGAGAAGATGGATATGAGCTTTTCGTATAAGCCCGTTCTGCTCAAGGCGATTTTTGACCACATCGACAGTGACGGTAAAATCAGGGTGATTGACATCGTCAATTATTTCATCGATTTCTATGAGGAGCGCAAGGAAAACGGACTTGTAGCTGAAAAATTGACGAGCATTTACCAGAAAGGCGGTTATACGGAAAAGGACGTCGAGCGCAATATTTTCAGCAATCCCTTCAAACGCTTCTCCGATATGCGTTTTCTGAGACGTTGTAAAGACGTTTCGTATATCGAAATCAATCCGATTATTTTTAGAAATCTCACGGAAACGGACAAGGAATGGATTCTCGATATCTGCGATACAAAGATTGCTGAATATTATGCGAGGATAAGTCAATAATAGTATCTCAAACTGTGTTAAGAAAGGAGATAATGTTACGTGGTTAGTCAAGAAGAAAAAGAAAAATTAATTAGCGAAATTGAAAAACATACAGGAAAAAGACCGTTTGCCTTTCTAAAATTTTGCAGTCAAGAGCAATATGCGCAAGATGTGATAGATGGGAATCTGTTTTCACATCCTGCAGAGTGGTTTAGGAAAAAAGAGATTGAAAGTGGCGAACGAGGACAAGGAGACAAGTTTGAATTGGCAATGCCTTTCCGTTCGGAGAAGATATCTTTATATAATTATGAAACGGGTAATCATATAATGGACATTAATAAGTCTGATGTGACATATCAGATTATTGATGACGATAAACTTCCGATTGTGTGCTTTGTTGGAATTCCTTTGCGGGATATGAATCTCTTAGAATATGATGAAACACATGCTGTATTTAGCTTTCCTTACACACAAGAGGAATATGATACTTTAGAAGAAAAATTCGGAAAGTATTGTGTAATCATAAATGCTCGTGAGTTGGAAAACAAAATATATTCCTATTGCGATGATAAAAACTGTGATTATATTTTTGGCAAAGTGGAATATTGCCATCAAAACAGTTTAGAACGAATGAAAGCGTTTATGTCGGCATGTCCAACGAGAGCTTTGTTCAAAAATGATGATTTAGCTTATCAAAGGGAATATCGATTGGTCTTACCGCTTGGGGTGTTAGAAGATAATTTTGTCAGAGTCGGGGAATTGAAAAATGCCAAGTATTTAGAGGCTTCGCAATTAAAATCAATAGTAATCGACGTGGCATATACAACAAAACCGAAGGAATAATATGACAGAACGCCTGCCAATCGCGGCAGGCGTTCTTTTACCCAACAACCAGCTTGTTGGTTTTTTTGAGATATTTTGCGGGAATGGGATAGTCAAGCTTCCATGTGATATTCATCGGGCGTGAGCCGTTGTGCTTGACATAATTTGCGGTGCCAAGATAGGTGTACGCCTCGGTTGTGCCGTATTGGCGGCTTTGCTTGAATTCTCTTACAAACAACAGAATATGGCTGCCTTTTTCTTTGTGGTGAATATAGCGATGACCGGTCACGGAATGTTCCGACGTAGTGCTTTGACTCTGCCAGTGAAACAGCTCGCTGTTGATGGAGTAATCGTTGTACATCGTAGTCGGCGAGTAATCCTTGTCTGCTTTGTTCAGCGTGATAAAGAAAACATCCAGCTGTTTTTCGGGAAGCCACTTTACGCCCTCACGCAGGGACGACGGCTTCATAAAGTCGAGCGCCACTAAGATTTGATCGCGCGTATAGGTGCAGTGCAAATCGAGCGGACAATCAAAGCCGACCTCAACAGGCTTGTCAATAAAGTCGATTTGGTCGAGCTTATATTGCAGCAACGAAGAAACCTCGCTCAGCATAATCGGACTATTTGCCATTGATTTCAAGTTCGATTTTACTTCTTCGTCAGTCCAGTTTTCAGCGGTTTTTAGAAATACGCTTACATAGAACATTTGCATCATTCGCTGCTCTGATTTGGATAGAGAATTGATATTGAGAGTATCGAGCTTTGGCAGTATTGACAGTAAAAACTGAATCAGACGGCGCGAGTCGATGGTCACCAACCGCAGGAATGCTTTTTGCATCAATACTTCCGCCGGCTCGTCATAGTTGTCAATCACGTCAGCTCTCGCACAGAGCCGTGAGAAGCTGTCGAATTTATAAATTGCCCTCGGGTCGAGGTGATGATACTGCAGGAAATTGGCAAGCGTCAGCTTTTGTCCCGTATCCTCCTCAAAGCCTGCGATTTTTGCGATCAGTCCCGCCGTGTAGCCGTAGGAGGAACGGATATTGTCGAGTATGTATTTTGCTGCCTTTTTCTCAAGCTGCACATAGCAACCCTTCGGCAGAGAGATAAAGCCGTCCTTGATTTCGCGCGTGACGCCTCGGGTCGTGTTGGAGAGCAGTGCGGCAAATTTATCTTCAAAGTTATACTTTTTGTTTGCCTGTCCGATGAAGTCCAGCACGGTCAGGCATTCTTTATTTTCCGCCAGACGGAGTCCGCGTCCGAGCTGCTGCAGAAATACCGTCAGAGATTCTGTGGGACGTAGGAAAAGAATCGTGTTGACCTCTGGAATATCAACGCCCTCGTTATAAATGTCAACGACAAAAATAAAGCGGATTTCGCCGGAAATAAGCATTCGTTTCGCGTTGTTTCTTTCTTCATCTGGGGATTGTCCTGTCAGATAAATGGACGGAATATTTTGCTTGTTGAAGCGTTCGCTCATAAATTTGGCGTGTTCAATGGAAACGCAGAAGCCGAGACCCTTTACCTCGTCGATATCGGTCACATATTTCAGCAGTGAGCGTACCACTAAATCTGCGCGCATTACAGAAATCGCTCCGCTAATTGTATATATTTTAGCGAGCTCCGTCTTATCATAACCGCCTGCCGCCCATTTCAGTTTGTCGAGATCGATGTTGTCCGTTACGCCGAAGTATTGAAACGGCGACAGCAGCTTTCGGTCAATCGCTTCGGGCAAGCGGATTTCTGCGGCGATACGGTGGTGAAAGAACGGCATAATCGTTTTACCGTCCATACGTTCAGGGGTAGCGGTCAGACCGAGCAGAATGGACGGCTGATAATAGGAAAGCAGCCTTTGATAGGACGGCGCGGCGGCATGGTGAAATTCATCGACGACGATGTAGTCATAATAACCCGCTGTGGTTTTTTCGGTAAAGCCCTGTGAATTAAACGTCTGGATTGAGATGAACAGATTGTCGATACCGTCGGGTTTGTAGCTGCCGACGAACAGCTCACCGAAGTTCGCGTCCTTCAGAACCGCGCGGAAGGTGTATAGACTCTGTTTGAGGATTTCCTCGCGGTGGGCAACAAACAGCAATCGGCATGGCTTTGCCGGATTTTGTCTGCGGAAGCGCTTGTAATCCAGCGCGGATACAACCGTTTTTCCCGTGCCTGTCGCGGCAACGACGAGATTGTGATAATAACCTCTGACAGCGCGTTCCGCGTCGAGCTTGTCAAGTATTTCCTGTTGATAGGAGTAAGGGGAAATATCGAGCGTGTACAGCTCCGCATTGTTGGAATCAAAATACTTTTCCGCTTTCAGCGCGTGTGCCAGACGCTCCTTTTGTCCCTCGTCATAGTATTCAAATTCATTGGAATTCCAGTAGCTTTCAAAGGTCGCGGAAATCTTGTCAATGGTCTCCGGCTGGTCTTTGTTGGCAACCTTGACATTCCATTCCAAACCGCTCGAAAGGGCGGCGTTAGACATGTTCGATGAACCGACATACGCGGTGGTGAAGCCCGTGTCACGATAAAACACATAAGTTTTTGCGTGAAGTCGGGTGCGCTTGGTGTCGTAGCTCACCTTGATTTGCGTGTTGGGCAACTTACGCAGTTCTTCGATTGCTTTCACGTCGGTAGCGCCCATGTAGGAGGTAGTGATAATTCTCAGCTCGCCGCCGTTTCTCGTAAAGGTGTTCAGCTCGTCGATAATAAGCCGCAAACCGCTCCATTTGATGAACGATACCAGCATATCTATTCTGTTGCAGGAGACGATTTCCTTTTTTAGCTCGGTGTACATCTGGGGTTCATGCACCGCGCCTGTGAACAGGCTACTCTGTGCAATGGAGGTTTCGGGGCGTATGATTTTTGCCTTTTCATCAAATGCGATGATATTGTTTTTCTTTTCAAAGACAGCAAGAAGCTGCTCAGCACGCTCTGCTACGGAAAGTGCGTCAAAATCGGAATCGTTAGTTTCTCTGAGAATGGTGCTGATGATTTTGTTAGCGAGAATAATCTGATGATTCAGGCTGCCGCCGTTGTCGCGGATATTTTCCAATCCTCGCATAACAACCTCGGAGACATACTCCGACAGGGTCTTTGCCGCTTCCGCAGAATCAATTCCCGATGTCTGAGTCAGTTTATCGGTCGCAGACAGTTCGTTTTCTATTTCTTTGTTGGCAACCTCTAAAAATTCATTTTTATCTATACAACTTTCGTTTTAATGCGAAAATAGAATAATATAACGTCCATTAGCCCCTATTTCTCAGCAAACCCACTGGGTTTTGCGTGGATTTTGCCCATTT
>Ga0256407_10002268_pt1 | contig 37252 bp, 25 predicted proteins | sample RumenRJG_04DNA_FD_193489 | JGI IMG/M metagenome (GOLD analysis project Ga0256407, IMG submission 193489) | Bovine rumen microbial communities from Lethbridge, Alberta, Canada - RJG_04 | ecosystem: Host-associated > Mammals > Digestive system > Stomach > Rumen | place: Canada: Alberta... | reverse complement strand
CCTAAGAAATTGCATCCTAATTTACTAGGAATGATAGAAATATTGCTGACTTCACCATAAGTTAATTGAGCGAGTCCAGCAGTAACTGTAGTATCAGGGTCATAATGGTAATTACTTCTTACAACAAAGTTAGTAACAAAACCAGCGTCACTACCTTGATTAGCACTATGATCTTTACTATAAGTAAATGTTAAATAATTACCTGCAGTAAGAGAAATAGTTATTGAATTTGAAGAAGTACCAGAAATTTTAAATACTTGTGATCCACCATTATAACAACTGAAATAGTCGTAACCAGATTCTGATGAAACTCTATATGAGAATGAAACGGTTACGTCATATGGCGCTTTAATTGAATAGCTAGAAGAAGAGCTATTACCATGGTTTGTAGAATTGAAAGAGCTTCCACTTACAGTCCATGGGTAACTGCTGTTATTTTCAATAGTGAGAGGTATATATTTAGCGTACAATGTGAAATCACGGTAAATATCACCTCTGAAGTAATATTGATTTTCATATTCTTCATCTAAATACCAACCATCAAATAAGTATCCATCTTTAGTTGGGTTAGTTGGATAAGTTAATGGATGTTCATTACTAAGTACTTGATCAGGAATATCTCCATTACCTCCCATTAAGTCGAATGAAACAGTAAATTCTCCATCAGCGCCCATTAATTTGACGTCATATGTACCTATTTCATAATGAGCGTATAAAATTGTGTCATGTGGCTTATCCCATGCTCTCATGCTGACCATTGCTTCATCATAATATTGAACACCGTTTTCGTCGAAGTAACCGATAAAGACATGTCCAAAATATGTAGGAGCGCCAGCGACTGGCATATCTTGAGTATAGGTTGCTTCTACACTAGTATCTTCAGTTTCACCTTCTACTGGATCTAAAGTTACTGTGTAAGATTTTGGAGAGTAATGAGCGTATAAAGTAGCATCAGCGTCTTTATCCCACTCTCTTACTGGTTCCATATTTTCGTCATAATATTGTTTGTCTTGATCATCGAAATAACCAAGGAAATCATAATAATCAAGTGTAGGAGCTTCTATTTCAGGTAGTTCATCACCAAATGTAACTTGAATTGTAGTTACATCACTTTCTCCCTCACCATGATCAAATGTCACTGTAGCAGTATGTGCTTCCCAGTGTGCGTATAATATATAATCTTCTAATTTATCGTAGTTAAATAAACCTTCACCAAGTTCATTAGTGTATTGAGTTCCACCATCTTCTTCACTAGCAAACCAACCTAAGAAGTCATATCCGAAACGTGTTGGAACTTCAAATTTAAATGGTTGATTGTAATAAGCAATAGCAATTAAGAATGAACCATCGTTACCAATAACACCACCGTCACTTGGATAAATTGTTCCAGTAAAATTCAAATAAGTTATACCTTCATAGGAAGGACCGGTATTACCATAATTAGATTGAAGGAATACATAGTATAAATGGCCAGCTGTAACATTACCACTAAATGTACTATAACCATTTGGTTTTCCACTATAAGATTGGGTTTCACTTATACCAATCCAAGCATTCTTACCGACATTAATGGTAATAGTGCCGGTTCTTAAAGGCACAAAAGCATAATAAGTGGTAACACCTGAACCACCAACAATATTGATTGTGTTTTCACCTAAAGATACTGCGGTTGATCCAAATGGGACAACAAGCCATTTAGCATAAACTGTTGTATCTTCACTGATTGGTCCAGCAAAATCAAAGATTTCGTTATATTCATTAGTTTTATACCATCCAGCAAATATATAACCTTCTCTAGTTGGAATATCTGGATAGACCATACCATGTGTTGTCGTAATTTCTTGAGAAGGAATTGAACCTTCTGCCCCACATAAGTCAAAGCTTAAAGTCACTCTAGCAGGTAAAGATTCCCCACTCTTACTGAGAGAAACATAGTATGGAGTTAATTCATAGTGAGCATATAAAGTTGCATCTTCGCCAATATCCCAGTTATTAACACTATTCATTTCTCCGTCGTAATATTGAACATCATTTTCTGAGAAATATCCTAAGAATGTATATCCAATTCTTGAAGGAGCTGTAGCGTTTGGCATTTCTTCACCAAAATGAGCAGTAACGCTTTCTGTTCCACCTTCTCCTTCAGTGTTATCTAAAGTTACAGTAAATGGATTTCCATTATAGTGGGCATATAAAGTTGTATTATATCCTTTATCCCAATTCTTTACTGGATTGAGTTCTTCATCGTAATATTGAACGTCATCCATATCGAAATACCCTGCAAAAGTGTAATTTTCTTTAGTAGGGATAGCATCTAATTCTGGTAATTCTTGAGTAAATACTACTTCTTTTAAGACTTGAGTTGGAGTTCCTCCATCCATTTCAAAATTGATAGTAAATGTACCTAATTCCCAGTGAGCATATAAGGTAATAGCAGTAAGTTCGGTATAAACTTTAGTGCTATTCATATCGTCATCGTAATATTGAACACCATCACCGTCAAAGTAACCTAAGAACACATAGCCTTCTCTAGTTGGTTCATAAGTCCAAGGCATTTCTGCGTCATATGTAGCAACAACAGAGTAAACACTACTTGTGCCGCCTTGATGATCAAGTTCAACTGTAAATTCTTTTGGTTGATAATGTGCATATAGAGTTGTGTCTTCTAAATGATCCCAATTTCTAGTTGCACTCATATTATTTGAATAATATCTATTACCAGCTTCGTCATAATATCCAACGAAATTATATCCATCACGGCTTGGTGCAGTAGCGCTTGGTAAGTAGCTACCATAGATAGCGGTAACTTTTTCTGTACCTCCGCTACCTTCACCTTTATCTAAAGTAACTTCGAAAGAAAGACCTTCCCAAATAGCATCTAATGTATAATCAAATGGTTTATCCCAAGCATCAACTGCTGGAGTTAAATCTTCATTAAAGTATTTCTTATCGTAATTATCTTTATATCCTTTAAATGTATAGCCTGTTTTAGTAGGAGTGACTGTTAAAGTTGGTAAAGCTTCTCCAACATGAACAGTAATCCAAGATTGATCACCAGTTCCTCCATTTAAATTGAAGTATACCGTGTATTCATTAAGCTCCCAAGAAGCATATAAAGTTTTATTCCCTGCATAATCGTAATTTCTTACACTTTGCATATTTGAATTGTAATAATTATTGTTATTAGCATCGTGGAAATTTACAAAGATATATTCGTCTCTAGTTGGAATAGAAGCAGTTGGCATAGGTTCACCCATAATGGCTGTGACAGTTACTGTTCTTCCGCTTCCATCGTTATAGTCTAAAGTAACGGTGTATTCTTTACCTTCCCATCCACCATATAAGCGAACGTTTTCTTCGCCATGGTTCCACTTTCTTACTCCTTGGAGATTTTCATCATAATATTTAACACCATATTCATCGAAGTAGCCTAAGAAAGTATATCCAGTTCTAGTTGTAGATACTGAAACACTTGGCATATCTTCACCAAATGTAGCTTCGTATGGTCCTTGAATAGAGGCACCTGGGTAAGGTGAGAAATAAACACTAGAAGTAGAAGGATAATAACGGGCATGTAAAGTGATGTTAGTTACTTGATCCCAACTTCTCGTGCTTGTCATATCAGAGTTATAATATTTAACTCCTTCGTCATCATAATAACCGATGAAATAATAGCCATATGGAGCAGTAGGTGCAGAAGCTATTGGCATATTTTGTCCGTAAGTAGCTTCTGTATATGAAGACCCACTTCCTTCTCCATTATCAAAGGTAATTGTATTTGTGATAGCGGTATATCTAGCGTATAAAGTGCTATCAGTTAATTTGTCATATTGTTTTAAGCGAGATGCATTTGAATCGTAATATTGAACGCCATATACGTCGAAGTAACCAATAAATTCATATCCATAAGGAGCAGTAGGTGCACTTATTATTGGTAACAAATCATCGTAGTAAGCAACCCTAGAAGTAACTCCACTACCTGAACCATTATCAAATGTAATTGTACATTCAACCCCTCTCCAAACAGCGTATAGAACTTTTGTTCCTCCATCGACTGAAGTTAAATTTTTCACACTAGCTTGATCAGCATATTTAGCGGAGTAAGTTGAAACATAATCTGTCCAACCTAAGAAATCATATCCTTCTTTTGTAAATTGGTTAGCTAAGAGATTTTGAGAAACGTCATAAGTGAAAGTCATGGAATCCATAGAACCTTCACCACCATTAGAATCAAATACTACTGTATAAGTGATTGGAGTCCACTTAGCGTATAAATCTACATCGTGATCTGTACCTGTTGGAATGACATCGATTTGGCTACCATCAAAGTTAGCGTTATCGTACCATCCGTCAAAAATATATCCAGTTCTAGAAGCATCTTCTAAATATATATCATCAAATGTTTCTTTGAAGTTAATTAGATTATCTGGTGAATTTGTACCACCGTTTAAATGGTAATTAATAGTATATCCATCATATTTCCAGTTAGCGGTATAGGTTCTAGAACCTGTACTTCCTTTAGAAATAGTAACTTCAGAAGTTAGTCCATCAAGTAATGTACCTGTCCAACCCAAGAAGATATAATCTTCTCTAGTTGGGTTAGTTAATGTAAATGAATCAGTAAGGTAAGTATATGAAGTAGGATTTTCTCCTTCTACTGTACCTCCGTTAAGTACATAACTAATAGCATATGTATCTAATTCAAAGTTAGCGGTATAGCTTCTAGTGCCGTAACTTCCACTTGGAATAGTAACAATCATTGTAGGATCCTTTAATCCTGTTCCTGTCCAACCTACGAAACTATAACCATACTTATAAGGATTATTTAAATTAAATGTAGGAGTATTTGCATTATATTCAGTGCGGTTTTGAACTGCTAAACTTCCTCCATCTAAATCATAAGAAATTGAGTAATTAATAGCTTCCCACATTGCAGTATAGGTTCTTTGACCAGTGCTACCTTTTGGTACAGTAACGTTTTTACTTGCCGCAGAGATACCTGTACCAGTCCAACCTAAGAATGTAAAACCTTCTTTAATTGGGTTAATTAATGTGAAAGAATCACTTTCAATATTGTAGTAAGCAGGATTTTCGCTTTCTAAAGAAGCGCCATTTAGTCCTCCATAAAGAATAGAATAACTAATTGGTTCCCAATGAGCATCTAAAGAAAGGTTTCCTATATTTGTGTAGGTACCATCTTCCACTTTTGTGTCACCATTATACCAACCTAAGAAGTTATACCCTTCTCTAGTTGGTGTAGGCAATGTATAAGATCCATCATAAGTGACCTGTTGAGTGGTTGTGTCCACTGTTCCACCTTGAGGATCAAAATTAATTTCATATGTATTTGCTTGCCAAGAAGCAGTTAAGGAAAGATTTTGAGTAACAGGAGCACTAAAATCATATCCCCATGAAAGGAAAGTATATCCTTCTCTAGTTGTTATAGGAGCAGTGATTACTGTACCTTCTTCAACACTTTGAGATGTAACAGGAGTACCTCCGTTAGCGTCAAAGTTAACAGTAAACATAGCTTTTCTATAAATATTTAATGTATAAATTCTACTTGTATTATCAAAAGCGGTAACCTTTACATAATATGTATTATTTCCAGTTGTTAATGTTATTGTCTTATTTTGAATAACATTTCTAGCTTGAGCGTCAGTAGCAACTACCCATGTACTACTTGTAGCAACATGAGCCTTATTTGAAAGATTGATTGATTGCACGCTATTAGCGACTGTTGCACTAAATGTAGTGTTTGTCTTTTCAAATCCGTCGATAGATAAAGACAAATCTGCTTGAGTGTTACTAACCCATTTAGCGTAAACAAACGTATCACTAGAAATTGGGTTATCCACAAATGTATTAGATTTAACTTCTTTTTGCCAGACGTTATTGTCTAAATACCAACCACTAAAATCGTAATATTGTTTAGTAGGTTCTGTAGGAAGAGTAATTTCCTCTTTACCGTTAGTTTCAACAGTGTAATACACTGCTTCATCTACCATAAAGTTTACTCTATACTTTGTTTCTTCTCCGCCGCCACAGCTAGCGAGAAGTCCTACGAATAGAATTAATGGGAGAAATAATGCATATAGTTTTTTCATAAAGCACCTCCTGAATGCGTAGCAAAAAAACTTCTTGTTAATTTCAATATAAAACAGAATATAACTTTGGGCAATTTATATTTAATATAAAAGGGCTTTTAGTGGACTTTCGTCTCTAAATAGCCCTTGATTAGTTGATAAATTTAATTTATCCAAGTAAATCGTATACTTCTCTATAAGTGTATTGACTTGATGTATAAGGATTAATTGTACTTGTGCCATCAAATGTTTCTTTATTGCTATTGCCATTCTTATCAATTTCGCTATAAGTACATCTATCTTTAGTAAAGTGATAGTTGGTAGTAGCAGCATTCCAATAAGAAGCCGTAGATAAATCCCTACGATAAATATCTATTTTGAAATAAGGATCATATAAATCACGATAGAAACATCCCCAAGAAATATAAATTGAATAAGCAATATCTCCATCAAGATATTCTAATTGACCCTCAGCTTTTCCATATACTTGAGTGAATGTTTCATCAAAATCGAGGCTGTAATTCACATTATTAAAATCATCAATATGTTCTTTAATAAAATTAATAGTTTCTTCTAAATATGGAACAGCGTCAGATAATTCTGAATATTCTTCAGTAACGACATCACTTAAAGTGTCATTTTGATAATCATGAACAACACTTTTTACTACGCCTTCATTGTTACGAATGTATTTGTGTTCGCTTGCTAAATATGCATAATCGAATGCGACATATTTAAGAGTGTCACTGTCTCCAGTTCGCCAATCTTCACCGACATCCATATCAAAATATTCAACAGAATCAAAACTGTTAAGCATGCCTAAAACAAATTGTTTTCCTTGACCTTTGAGGGCTTTTTCAGGAATTTCTTCTTCACATTCCTCTACAAATTTATAGGTTACTCTAAGATTTTCCTCTTCAATAAAGTTAACATGCCAAAGACGGAAATTATTATCAAAGACAATATAGTTTCTTGGTGAATACTCATCATAATTCGCTGTTGTTCTCCATGTTTCAAATGCTTCAAGTTCAGCTGGATCAGTTGGAAGTTCAATAGCAACCCACATATTATAATCAGGTAACTCACTATCAAAATGATATACATGCATACCTTGAATTCTATCTTTCCAATTAAACGAGAACCATTTTGTGTATAAATCTAATGATGGAGTAAAGCCATCTATATTTACCCAAGAGCCATCAACATTATATAAAGTTTTAAAGTCCTCGTCAGAAGTGCTGGAATCAATATCAACCTTAGCGAAATTCGAGCTATCAAAACCATATTCAATATTTTCTAAGAATGTCGCTTTTTCTTCGCCAGTTATTTCGCTACCTAATTTATCAATAACTAAACTATCTAAATCATCAGAGCCAGTAGTTGTATAAGGCATTTTACAAACACTACATACTTTTACATATCCTATACCTGACCAATTCCAATATGCATCTGTAGAAGGATTTAAACTAGGACCATCAAGTTTCCATGCATCAAACGTACAACTGCCAATATCAAATTCTTGTTGGCATTCATCACATACATGGTAATGAGTTCCATTTCTTCCATGCCAATTGCCACTATCTTCGTGATGGACATGAGCGGTAGAAGGTGACTCTTTAGAAGGAATAATAGATTGTCCACCTGGAGTACTAGTGCCACTATCTCCACCACCAGTAGAACATCCTGCTAATAACAAAGGGATTGATAAACAAAAAATTAATTTCTTATTCATTTTTTTAACCTCATAATCTTGTTTAATTATCCCTAGAACAAAGAAATATATCAAGAATTAACTTTAGTTAAATTGTATATAGTTACAGATTTAAAATATGTAAACAAAAAGAGCCGCGAAAACGTTTAAAAATATTAAGCGGCTCTATTTTATTTAAATAGACATTAATTCTTTTTCTTTTTCTGCGACTACTTGATCAACAGTTTTGATAGCTTCATCAGTAACTTTTTGAATATCTTCTTCAATACGTTTTTGATAGTCTTCACTGAGAGAATCATCAATTTTAACAAGTTCCATGAATTCTCTTCTTACATTACGAATTGCTACTTTAGCGTCTTCACCGTATTTCTTAGCTTGTTTGGTAATATCTCTTCTTCTTTCTTCTGTTAGAGGTGGGATATTAAGTCTAACTTGGTGTCCTTCATTTTGTGGATTAATACCTAAGTCAGATGCATTAATTGCGGCTACTACACTTTTAACGTCGTTTTTATCAAAAGGTTTAATTAGTAATTGTCTTGGTTCTGGAACAGAAATAGAACAAATTTGGTTGATAGGTGTAGGTTCACCATAATAGTCAACGTTAATACCATTTAACATTGCAGCGCTTGCTCTACCAGTTCTTAATGTAGATAAAGAATAACGTAAAGCTTCGATAGCTTTGTTCATCTTACCTTGTGCTTCAATTGCAATCTCGTCCATTTTTGTTTATCTCCTTACAGTTGTTCCAATGTCTTCTCCATTAGCCACTTTAATTACATTAGTAGCGTCCTTCATAGAAAAGACTCTTATTTGTAAATCAGTTTTCATTAATAATTCTACAGCAGATAAATCCATAACTCCTAGTTTTAAATCAAGAACTTCTTTATAAGAGATATCTTTATAGAATTTTGCATCACTATTTTTTAAAGGATCTTTATCGTAGACTCCATCCACTCCGTGTTTAGCCATTAAGATAGCTTCGCAATTTGTTTCTATAGCTCTAGTGGCGGCTGCGGTATCAGTAGAGAAATATGGTTTACCAATGCCTCCTGCAAAAAAGACAACTTCACCATTTTCCATAGACTTAATTGCTTTATCTTTATCGTAAGAAATAGTTACTCCATCAGCTAAATCACCTAAAGCGCTATAGACAGTAGCTTTCACTCCACGATTTCTTAAAGCACTAGCCATAGAAACACAGTTAATTACTGTGCCGAGCATTCCCATGAAATCCGCAGGGACTCTTTCAAGTGATAAAGTTTCTGCAAGTTTTCCTCTCCAGATATTGCCTCCACCTATTACCACTCCAATTTGAGTGCCATTCTTGGATAAGTTTTCAATAACACTGACCATATCTTGGAAAGCAGATTCAGAAAAGATAGAGTTTTGCTCCTCTCCTTTCAAGGCTTCTCCACTAAGTTTTAATAATATACGATGGTACATATATTCTCCTTTAAGTTAAAAAAAGGAACTCCAAAGGAGTTCCAATTGATTATTTATTTACTTCTTTCATTACTTCGCTAGCAAAGTCATCAACTCTTTTTTCAATTCCTTCACCAACTGCATATCTAATATAGCATTTAACCTCTGCTTTATTTTCTTTTAAGATTTGTTCAACGATCTTGCTGTCATCCATTAAGAATGGTTGAGCTAATAAGCATTGTTCTGAGAAGTATTTGTTAATCTTGCCATCTAAAATCTTATTTAAGACTTCAACTGGTTTGTTTGCTAATTTAGGATCTTGTTTAGCTGTTTCAACTTGGATACCTCTTTCGTGTTCAATAACATCTGCTGGGATATCTTTCATTGAGATGTAGCTTGGGTTATTAGCGGCAACGTGCATAGCAATTTGTTTTGCTAATTCTTCTGTGCCACCAATGAGTTTGACAACAACTGCAATTTTTCCACCCATATGGATGTAAGAACAGAGTGTTTCTCCTTCTTCTTTATTAAGAATAGTGAATCTTCTTAAATCGAATTTTTCACCCATTTTGACTGTAGCGTCTGTGAATAATTCAGCAGTCTTTTCTTTTGCTTCTTCAACAGATGCACAATTGTTTTTAAGAATAATATCAGCAACGTTTTCAACTAATTCACGGAAAGCGTCACCCTTAGCAACGAAGTCAGTTTCACAGTTAACTTCAAGGATAACTGTTTTACCACATGATGGGCATGTTTTAGTTAAAGCTAAGCCTTCTGCAGCAATTCTACTTGCCTTTTTAGCAGCTTTAGCTAAGCCTTTTTCTCTTAACCAGTCAGTAGCTTTGTCTAAATCTTCGTTATTTTCAAGCAATGCAGCCTTACAGTCCATAAGACCTGCACCTGTACGATCTCTTAATTGTTTAATTAAATCAATTAAAGCCATTATTCAGCACCTTCTTCTTTCTTTGCTGGTTTTTTAGCTTTTGGAGCAGCTGGTTTTTCTTCTTTAGCTTCAGCTGGTTTTTCTTCTTTTGGTTGAGCTGGTTTCTTTGCTTTTGGAGCAGCTGGTTTTTTATCTTCTTTCTTTAAATCAGCTTCTTCTTGAGCAACTGCTTTAGCTTTGTCTTGGCTAGCTGCACGTAATTCTTGTTCTCTTTGGAATTGTGCTTGTCTAGCAGCTCTTTCTGCTCTAATTCTTGCTAATTTTTCAGCATTTTCTTTTTCTGTTTGTTTGATGACTTCTTTCATAGTGATTGCTTCGCCTTCTTCTTTAGAGAATGCAACAACTGGAAGTCCGCCTTTGCTTTCAACGATAGCATCAGCAATACATGCAACGATAAGAGCAACACTACGAATTGCATCATCGTTAGCAGGGATTGGGAAGTCAACGACATCTGGATCACAGTTAGTATCAATAATACCGAACACTGGGATATTTAATTTTCTTGCTTCGTTGACAGCGTTATGTTCAACTCTAGGATCAACAACGAATAATGCATTAGGAACTTTTCTCATTTCCTTAATACCGTTGAGGTTCTTAGTTAATTTTTCTCTTTCTTTTCTTAAAGCAGCAGCTTCGGTTTTTGGTAATAAATCAAGTTCACCAGCTTCTTCTCTACGATCTAATTCTTTTAAGAATCTAATACGACCTTGGATAGTTTTGAAGTTAGTTAATGTACCACCAAGCCATCTATTTGTGATGTAGAAGCTTCCACTTCTTAATGCTTCTTGTTCTACTGTTTCACGGCATTGTTCTTTTGTACCAACAAATAAGACTTTACCGCCATTGTCGACGATTTCTTTCATTTTTCCGTATGCAAGTGTAATGCAATCAACGGTTTTAGCAAGGTCAATAATGTAGACACCATTACGTGCTCCATAAATGTACTTGCTCATCTTTGGGTTCCATCTCCTTGTTTGGTGACCAAAGTGTGATCCAGCTTCTAAAAGCTTTCTCATTGTAATAACTGGTGCATTTGGATCATGCATTACTGCTTCCATTGTTGGAGCAGCTGGTTCAGCAGTTTCTGGAACCATTTCAACTTTCTTTTCTTCGCTCATATGAGCCTCCTTCTTATGTTATAGACCTCCACTGTTTCTAACGGTAATCCCCTGATATTAATCAGTACAATGGTACCGAATCCGCAGTGTGTGTAATAAAACTTTGTTTTCCACAAAGCCTTAAGTATTCTATCAAATGAATTTATCTATCTCAATATAATTTACAATTATTTTTTCTTGGCACGAGGAAAGGAGTTTTCATAAGTGAACTTCATTTCTTCTTCCGAAACATGAGTATAAATTTGAGTGGTGTTCAAAGACTCATGGCCAAGAAGTTCTTGGATTTCTCTTAGGTTCGCTCCTCGTTCTAATAGGTGTGTCGCAAAAGAATGCCTAAGCACATGTGGGTGAAGGTGAAGTTCTTCTCCAACTCGCTTTTCTATAGAGTCTAAAATATACTCTAAACCTCTTAGTGATAAAGGCTTTCCTTGAGCATTTAAAAACAAAAACATTGAGATTTGAGAGGTTTTTTTCGTAAAAAGCGGTCTACATTCCTTAATATATCTATCAATTGTTTCTCCACACTCTTTAGTAAAAGGAACTAATCTTTCCTTATTTCCTTTGCCTAAAATCCTTATGAATCTAGCTCGATAATTTATGTCTGTTAACTTGATATTTATAAGTTCACTAGCTCTTACTCCAGTATAATAAAGTAACTCTAAGATTGCTTCGTCTCTAAGCATTAATTCATCAGTTCTTTTTCTATTTTCAATGAATAATTTTTCTATTTGATCTTGATAAAGAACCTCAGGTAATTTCTTTTCAATTCGAGGGGATGTATAAAATTCAAAAGGGTTCGAAGCAAGTTGGTCAGTTTTAACAAGGTATTTGTAATATTGGTTAAGAGCAACAATTCTTCTTTTACAACTTCTAACAGTGTTGCCTCTATCTCTAAGCATACTAATAAAATTACGGATTACCACTCCATCAACATCATCACTTTTAACATCTTCTTGAAGCAAAAAAGAATAGAAGATTTCAATATCATTTTGATAGCTTTCTATAGTTCTAACAGAGTACTTTCTTTCGTTAAGAAGATAATTTAAAAAATCACGTAACTGCTTATTCATAATTTAATCTTAACAATCACGTGATTTTTGTCAATTTAACTTAGTTAATTCGTTACTTTTTTCCTACGAATTATCTTTTCTACGTACTTACATGTAGGGAAATTTGAGCATCCATAGAAACTAGAATATTTGCCTTTTTTCTTGATAAGATTTCCTCCACAGCTAGGGCATTTTTTAACTGCTTCATTTTCATCAATTTTTGGCGCTTCAATATAGTTACAGTGAGGGAAACCGCTACATGCTACGAATGTATTGCCTTTTCTATCTTTTCTTTCGACAAGTGGTTTTCCACATTGAGGACAATTTTGACCAGTATAAACTAATTCTTTCTTTTCCTTTTGGACATATAAACATTTAGGATAGTTGCTACAACCAATGAATCTACCGTTTTTACCTTCTTTATAGATTAAAGGTGAACCACATTTTGGACATAATTCACCAGTTTCTTCAGGAACTGATTTCCAGATCTTTTCTTTAGCGTTAGCGAGCTCTTCCATAAATGGACCATAGAAAGAATCTAAAATTTTAATTCTAGAATTATTACCATCCTTGATAGAGTCAAGTTGCTGTTCCATCTTAGCGGTATATTTACTAGAAACAATTTCAGGGAAATATTTATCTAAAACTGCACAAGTAACATCACCCTGAGGGGTAACAGTTAAAGTGCCGGCTTTATTGTCGATATAACTTCTGCTCTTAAGAGTTTCGATTGTAGAAACATATGTAGAAGGTCTACCAATTCCTACTTCCTCCATTAATTTAACTAATTTAGCCTCAGTGTAGTGGGCAGGAGGTTGAGTAAACTTTTGTTCACTCTTCTTTTCAATAACTGGGAAAGTTTGTCCTTCTTCAATTGAAGGAATCTCTCCTTTATATTCATCATTATCTTCTTTAAGTACAATTTCGTAACCTTTGAAGATGTTTCTAACGAATTCTAATTGGAATTCATAACCGTTACTATCAAGAGTAACTTTAAGTACTTCATCTTTCTTTGGTTTCATTAATGAAGCCATGGTACGATTATAAATGAGTTTATATAAGTTATATTGATCTGGTGAAAGGTATTTTCTTACACTTTCAGGAGTACGGAAATCCGCTGTTGGTCTAATAGCTTCATGAGCATCTTGCATGTGACCAACTTTTTGTAAATGTTTAGCGTGGCCTAAGTATTCAGCTCCATAAGTATTAGTAATAAATTCAGAAGCGTGACCAATAAATGCAGGAGAAAGTCTAGTTGAATCAGTACGCATATAGGTGATTAAACCGACATGCTCTCCCGCAATTTCAACACCTTCATATAAGCCTTGGGCTAAGAATTGAGTTTTCTTAGTTTTGAACTTAAGTTTACTGAATGCTTCTTGTTGCATTGTACTAGTGGTAAATGGTTCTTTAGACTCTAATGTTCTAATAGTTTTTTCTACCTTAGTTACAGTTAATTCGTCTTTAATATTATTAAGAATTTTATTAGCTTCTTCTTCATTAGGAATAATAATCTTTTTGCTATCATTTCCATGATAAATAAGATTAAAATCCTTACCATTTAAAGAGATTTTGACCAAAATGTTCCAATATTCTTCAGGAACAAAGTGTTTAATCTCATCGTCATGATCATTAATTAATTTGAGCGCAGCGGACTGAACTCGACCTGCACTTTTTGAATGAATTTTACTATTTAATAAAGCGGATAATTTAAATCCGATAATACGATCTAAAATACGTCTAGTTTCTTGAGAATAGACTAGATTCATATCAATAGTTCGTGGGGTTTCCATTGCACTTTTAATAGAGTCACGAGTAATCTCATGGAATTCCCATCTTTTATTGCTTTCTGGCTTTAAATTTAAAACATTTGCTAAGTGCCAAGCAATAGCTTCCCCTTCTCTATCAGGGTCGGTTGCAAGAATAACTTCATCAGCCTTTTTTGCAAGCGCTTTTAATTCATTAACGGTCTTTATTTTTTCTTTATTTATAGAATATGTAGGTGTGTAACCATTTTCTATGTCTACACCTAAACCACCCTTACCAGTGGTAGCAAGATCTCTAATGTGTCCTAAAGAAGCCTTAACAATATAGTCTTCTCCTAGATATTTCTGGATTGTTGTACATTTAGCAGGTGATTCGACGATAACTAATTTCATAGCTGACAATGACAAAATATAGACAAGATTTTTTAATAAGTCAAACCTCTTTTTTTATATTATCCTTATTTAAATAAGTTAATTATTTAAGAAACCCTATATGTATTTTTCGTCCTAAATTTATAGGTTAAAGAGGTCCAAGATAATCAAAAAACTATATTCCTTCCACCCTCTAAAACAAGCCTTACATCTTCACTATCTCTTACTAAAAATGAACCTTCATAGATTAATTCGTTACAAAAACTCTCTTTTATATAATAAGGATAAGGAATACACATAACATCTTTATTCATTCTTAAAGCGTGTCCAACTGTTATACTCGTACCACTTTTTTCAAACGCTTCAGTGACTAACACTCCTTTTGAAAACTGAACAATTAATCTATTCCTAAAAGGAAAATGAATAGCATCTGGCGTAACCATGTTAGGATGTTCAGATATAACTAACCCTCCACTTTTAATAATCTCAAAATATAAATCAGTATTTTCAACTGGATAGACATTATCAATTCCTGACCCTAATACTGCTACTGTCTTTCCGCCATTTTTAATAGTCTCCCAATGTGCTTGAGCGTCTATTCCTTTTGCCATACCTGAAACAATCACTTTGTCTTTGTATAGCCCTTTCACTATTTCACTAGTAGCAGTAAGACCATAATTCGTAGGTTTCCTAGTCCCAATAATGGCTACACTATTATTCATATTTTCTTCATTAATTAAAGAGATATCTCCATAATAAAAAAGAACTAAAGGTGGGTGATCATATCTTTTTAGATAAGAAGGGTACTCTGGATCTAAATAAGTAATCACTTTAGATTTAACGGTTTGCATTGCTTTTCTAATTTCAGAAACCTTTGCTTCTTGTTTGTTTTTTAGCATTTCAAGCATCTTAAAATGTTCACCATTTGCTAAGATGCTTAAGTAAATTAAATATTCTCTAGGTGTAAATTCGTACATAATCTCCTCCATATATATAGAACGGAGGAAATATTGAAAATTCTAAAATAAAGTTACTTTTTCAATCAAAAAAGCTTTAATAGGTTTATATGAGAAACGATGAAGACCCTTTACTGGTCCAAATTTATTAAGTTCATCCATATGAAGCTTTGTGCCATATCCTTTATGAGTGCCTATTTTAAAATTAGGGTATTGCTTTTCTAATTCATAACAATAGTGATCTCTAGTTACTTTTGCTAATATCGATGCTGCGGCAATATTTAAAGCTAATGCATCCCCGTGTGCTATAGGTATTACTTCTTTATCAAAACCATATAACTTCATATAATCTGTAAGTATTAAATCATATGCATGGTCTATCTTTTTTAAGGCTCTAGTCATCGCTTCCCTAGATGCTTCTAAGATATTCATGCTGTCAATTTCTTCAACCGAACATTCTGCAATAGCATAGCTTATAGCGTTTTCAATAATTATCTTATAAGCCTCTTCTCTTTGCTTTTCACTTAGTTGTTTAGAGTCATTTATTAAAGGATGATAAAAGTCTTTAGGAAGAATTACTGCAGCGGCCACAACTGGTCCTAACAAACATCCTCTTCCCGCTTCATCTAACCCAACTATATATTGATAGCCTTTCTCATAAAAAGGCTTTTCATAATCTAAAGACATAATAAACTTTTCTCTAAAGATATACGTCCTAACTTACCATCTTTAAATTCTTTTAATAAGAGTTTTGCAGCGTTTTCTATTAAAAATGCACCGTTTTGACCTAATAGACCTCTTTTTTGAGCAATCATATTAAAGACGTTCATAGGGTCAGAAAGATCTATAATTTCAAATCTTTCTTTAAGAGCGTTAGGATAATTTTCACTTAAGAAATTTACTAAATAATTGGCCATATCTAAGGTTGGAAGAATCTCTTCTTTAATTGAACCAACAAGAGCTAAATGCATTGCCTTTTTCTTGTTTTCATAATTCATTGGAAGGACACCAGGAGTGTCCAAAAGCATAAAGTCATTATTTACTTTAATAACTTGCTCTCCACGAGTAAAACCCGGACGATTTTCAACACCTGCTACCTTTCTTTTAGCTAATTTATTAATTAAAGAAGATTTACCAACATTAGGAATACCAATAATCATTGTCCTTACTGGTTGAGGTTTCATTCCCTTTGCTTTTTCTTTTTCATGTTTTTCTACTGCAAGTTTAGCAATCATCTTACTTAGAACTTGGCTAACATTATCATGCAAAACATCTAAAAAGACATAGTCTTTACCTTGTTCATTAAATTCTTTAATCCAACCATTAGTGATTTCAGGATCCGCTAAGTCTTGCTTGGTAAAAACAAATAGTCTTTTTTTGTTTCCCACTATCTTTTCGAACTCATCATTAAAAGAAGAATAAGGGATACGTGTATCTAATAACTCAATAACAATATCTACTAATTTAATCTTTTCCTTAATTTCATTTAAGGCTTTATTCATATGGCCTGGAAACCAATGTATTGCTTGTCCCATTAGTAATCAACTCCTAAAAAGTACATTGGTTCTGAATATGGGATCTTATCATATATAGTTTTGCCATTAACTTTTGCTCTACCTTCAATACGCACCACAGCGCCCACTAATAAAGAGAACTTGATAGGTCCGACAGAAGGATCAAAACTATCTGTGCTAGCAACCCAATTATCTCCAGCTAAGAAATATTCATCATCTTTTAAAGTAATCGTGTCTTGATTTCTATTAGCACCATCTAAGTTGCGGGTAAAAGGCATTTCCATAGGGCCTTTCCAAGATAAAGTGTTTCTATCGTAAAGATAAAGGTCATTGTGCTCAACTTTTAAGGTGTCACCTGGTAATCCAATGACTCTTTTAATCTTATAGGAAGGATTAGATAACCCTTCATCATAAGGATAATATGTTGTGACTACTTGATAACGCTTTAAACCTCTTTTAGCGCCATAAGACTTATCATTAATTCCATAGTCATGATATCCCTCAGCGTCACCACCACATAAAGTAGGATTCATACTACCACCATTAACAAAAACAACCTCGAAGTAAAAATTCTTAAATATAAAAACACTGCTAACGACAATAGAAACCGCTATAGCAACATATAATAAACTCCATAATGAAGCTTTAAGTTTTTTCTTTCCTGTTTCTGTCATATCATTTTCATTATATGAAAAAATTAACAACAAAAAAAGGGTAACTTTGTACCCTTTTTCTTAGTGTAATTACTTAATAATTTCTTTAATACGTGCAGCTTTACCAGAACGACTACGGATGTAAGTAATTTTATTTCTTCTTACTTTACCTCTACGTACGACTTCGATGGAAGCAATACTTGGTGAGTGAAGTGGGAATGTTCTTTCAACACCGACACCACTACTCATCTTACGAACTGTAAATGTTTCCCCAACACCGCCACCTCTACGAATAATAACAACACCTTGGAAGTTTTGAATTCTTTGTTTGTTACCTTCGATAATTCTAACGGAAACTTTAACTTCATCACCTGATTTAAAATCTGGTAAATCTTTACGGAGTTGGCTTTGAGTAATTTCATCAACTAATTTCATATTCATAATTAGCTCCTCCTTTAACATAAGTTAATCTCTTGGTGTTCATTCCCATTTTGGCAGCGGAGCACCCGTATCATGTTCTAAACATGCTAGTAAATCATATCATAGATATAATTTTTTGGAAGTATATTTTTCATTTTTTCTTTCTTGTTTAATAAATTATTTTATAAATGTAAAGCAAAAATACTTGACACTAATATAGAAACTATATAAAGTGTTTAAGTCATTGGAGGAAATATTATGGCAGTTAAAATTAGATTAACTCGTATCGGTAGACATGACGATCCATTCTATAGAATCGTTGCAGCAGACTCACGTTTTGCTAGAGATGGTAGATACATTGAACAAATTGGTTACTTTGACCCAGAAAAAGGCGTTGAAAACGCAGTTGTTGATGAAGAATTAGCTCTTAAATGGTTAGGTTTAGGCGCTGTTCCAAGTGATACAGTCAAAGCAATCTTCAACCGTAAAGGACTTAACGCAAAAGCTAAAAGCGGAAAGAAAGCACAATAATGAACTACGAGACAGTTATTCACGCTTTGATTGATCCAATCATCGACTCACCTGAATCTGTCTTAATTCGCGTTACTGAAGGCAACACACCAAAAGATGTAAATATCTTAATCGCCGCAGAAAAAGAAGATACTTCTAGATTAATTGGTAAAAAAGGTATCATCGCTAACGCTCTTAGAGAATTAGTTGGTGTAGCTGGAAAGACAGAAAATAAACACGTTCATTTAAGATTTGAATCTTTCGATGAGAAAAAAGAGGATTAGTCCTCTTTTTTATAATGCTTCTTATGGAATATTTAACTTTAGGAAAAGTATACGATGCATTCGGTTTAGATGGGACTTTAAAGATTATCTCATCTACATATTTTGCTTCGGAAAGATATAAACCAGGCAATAAAATATTTTTACTTTCACCTAAAGGAGAAAAAGAAGAATTAACAGTCGTTTCTTTTAGAAATAATAAAGACACTGATTTCGTTAAAGTGGAAGAGATAACCACTAAGGAAGAAGCATTACAAAGAAAAGGATTTCTTATTCAAGTCGAAAAAGATAACTCATTACTTCAAAAAAATGAATACTACTTCTCAGATTTAGAAAAATGTGAAGTATTTGATGAAAATAATAATCATTTAGGGTGGGTTAAAAAAGTTGAAGAATTCCCTTCCACAATTTCTTTAAGAGTTGGAAGAAAAAACAACAAAGATTTCTTTGTGCCTTTTATTGATCAATTCATTATTAAAGTTGATATAGAAAATCATAAAATTACTATCCACGTTTTAGAGGGAATGCTATGAAAATAACCATTCTTACCTTATTCCCTGAAATGTTTGATGGATTTTTAACTAACTCCATCATTAAAAGAGCAATTGCTAAAGAAGTTGTCTCTATAAATATAGTTAATATTAGAGATTATACTCTTGATAAATATGGTAGAGTTGACTCTGCTCCAGTAGGTGGAGGAGCTGGTTTAATCATGAAATGTCAGCCAGTTCTAGATTGCTTAAACGCCAATAGATCTAGCGAAGCAAAAACCTTCTTATTATCACCTAAAGGTTCAACATTTAATCAAGAAAAAGCACATGAAATAGTTAAGAACTGCAAAGAAATCATTTTAATTTGCGGACATTATGAAGGAATCGATGAAAGAGTAAACGATTATATTGATGAACAAATTTCTATTGGTGATTATATTCTTACTGGTGGCGAATTAGGGTCAATGGTTATTGCTGATGCAATCATTAGATTAATAGATGGAGCAATCAGTGAAGGATCAACTGAAGAAGAAAGTTTTGAAAACGGTTTACTTGAATATCCTCAATATACAGAACCTTATGAATATGACGGAAAAAAGATTCCAGACATCCTTTATAGCGGTAATCATGAAGCTATAAACAAATGGAGACGTAAACAATCTTTAAAATTAACTAGAGAAATTCGTCCTGACTTATTCAACAAAATAAAATTAACTAAACAAGATTTAAAATTATTAAAAGAACTTGAGATAAACGAAATCCCAAAATGGGAAACGGATGCCTTAGAAAAAGGTAAAAAGTTTATAAAAAAAGGATAACCATTACTTCTCAAATTGTAGGTTATCCTTTTTATTTTATCTTGGGAATCCGCCAGGCATTCCAGGGAAACCTCCTGGAGGCATCTTGCCTGACTTTTTATAGTTCTCTAATTGCTTCATTGTTACTTTCATTTGTTCATATTTCTTTAAGACACGATTGATTTCAGCAACATTTTTGCCTGAACCATTAGCAATTCTTATCTTTCTTGAATACTTCAAGATATTTGGATTATGTCTTTCTTCAGGAGTCATCGAATTAATAATAACTTCGAAGTTTCTCATTTCTTTTTCACCAGCTGCAAGTTGTTCTGGAGATATCTTTGGCATACCTGGAACTAACTTAAGCAAGCCTCCTAAGTTACCAAGTTTTTGCACTTTTTTCATTTGATCAAGCATATCTTCGAGGTCAAACTTACCGCTCATCATCTTATTAGCGGTTTTTCTAGCTTCTTTTTCATCAAATTGTTCTTGAGCTTTTTCAACAAGGGTCATGACATCACCCATACCTAAGATACGGTCTGCCATTCTATCTGGATGGAATACATCTAAATCAGTTAACTTTTCACCAACACCAGAGAATTTAATAGGTATACCTGTCATGTGCTTAATTGATAAAGCAGCACCACCTCTTGCGTCACCATCAAGTTTTGACATGATAATACCGCTTAAATCGAGCTTCTCATTGAAGGTATTTGCAACGTTAACTGCGTCTTGGCCAGCCATTGCATCGACTAATAAAAGAATCTCATCTGGTTTAACCTCTTTTTTGATATTGTTAAGCTCTTCCATGAGCTGTTCATCAATCTGTAAACGACCAGCTGTATCGATAATTAATACATCATAGTGTTCATCAAAAGCTTTCTTCTTAGCGTGGACTGCAATATTAACTGGATTAGCCTTAGTTCCTTCGTTAACGATATCTACTCCAACTTGTTTTGCAATTTGGTCTAATTGATCAATAGCCGCTGGACGGTAAACGTCACATGCAGCAACAAGAACCTTCTTCTTAAGTTTATTCTTCATTAAGTAAGCAAGTTTACCAGCGGATGTAGTTTTACCACTACCTTGTAAACCGACTAACATAATTACACAAGGACGATTAGTTGGATAAGCGATTTCACTTTCGTTACTACCTAAAAGTTCTTCAATCTCATCATGAACAATCTTAACAATCATTTGTCCTGGATTAAGTTTAGATAATACTTCAGTTCCTAATGCCTTCTCTTTAACGTTATTTGTAAATTCTTTAACAACCTTATAGTTAACATCAGCTTCTAAAAGAGCAACTCTAATTTCCTTAAGCATTTCATCGATGTTGCTTTCGGTAATTCTAGCTTGTCCTTTTATCTTCTTAATAATATGACCAAGTTTGTCAGTTAAGGATTCAAATGCCATTATTTTAATCTCCTTTCAATATCTTCAATTAACTCTAAATCTTTATGATTTGAGAGGTTTTTCTTTAGATTTGCACAATTTTTTAAAATTTCTTCGTTGTTTTCAAGGAAGTGAAGTAATGATTCATATTCCTCTAATTTCTTACTTCCTTTACTCAAAGCATCTTCAACAGCGGCTCTAGAAATATCTCTTTCTAATGCAATTTCTGAGATTGATAAGTCAAAGCAAAAATAAGATTCTAAAATCTCTTGTTGAGTACTTGAAAGTAACTTTCCATAGAGATTGAAAAGCTTATTATATCGAATTGTCTTACTAATCTTTTCCATTAATTTGTCTCAACACAAAGTCCATATAAGTATTTATCTAAGTCGAATTCTTGGAGATCATCCATCTTTTCACCTAAACCAATAAATCTTACTGGAACACCTAATTCATCACGTATAGCTAAAATGATTCCGCCTTTACTTGTTCCATCCATCTTGGTAATAACGACACCAGTTAAGGAAGTAACTTCAGCGAATGCTTTAGCTTGAACTACACCATTTTGGCCTGTTGTTGCATCAATAATTAAGAATGTTTCATGTGGTCCATCAGGGATCTCTTTAGAAATGACTCTTTTAATCTTAGCAAGCTCCGCCATAAGGTTTTGCTTAGTTTGTAATCTTCCTGCTGTATCAACAATTAATAGGTCAACGCCCTTCTCTTTAGCTCTTTTTGCACCATCATAAGCAACACTAGCTGGATCACTTTCAGCTTTACCTGTAACAATTTCTATTTTTAACCTATTTGCCCATTCAGTAAGTTGTTCAATTGCCCCTGCTCTAAAAGTATCAGCGGCGGCTAACATAACTTTCTTACCTTGATTTAAATATCTATAAGCAAGTTTAGCGATAGTTGTAGTTTTGCCAACACCATTAACGCCTACAACAAGTAAAACTGTAGGTCCATCATTAACAAACTGAATATCATTATCAATATCGCCTTTTTCAGCGTATCCAACGAATAATTTATCAACTAGAAGTTCATTAATTTCGGTTGGATCAGTAATCTTTTTAGCTTTTGATTCATCTAAAACTTCTTCAATAATCTTTAAGGTTAAAGATATACCAACATCGCTTTCGATAAGAATTTCTTCTAATTCTTCAAAATATTCTGAATTAACAGTCTTATATCTTTTAGATAATGCGCTTAATTTATTAGAGAAATTCTCACGAGACTTTTCTAATGCTTTGGAGTATTTTTCAACTTTGACGGATTCTTCTTTAGTTTCATTAGTCTCGTTTGCTTCTTCTTTTTTACCAAATTTATTCTTTAAGAATGATATTAATCCCATTACACTCTCCTTTTCATTAATGCTTTCTTAGCGGCTTCTTCTTCGGCTTCTTTCTTGCTTTTTCCTTTTCCAGAAGCTAAAACTACACCATTAAAGGTAACATTAACGTAAAACACTCTATCATGAGCAGGACCTTCGATATTTGTAACTTCATATACAACTCTATCTTGGTATTCTGCTTGCATTTCTTCTTGTAATCTAGTTTTTGCGTCAGTAAGCTCATCAATATTAACTTTTCTAATATCATCTAACACAAATGCTTTGATGTATTGATAAGTTACATCGATTCCTTGATCTAAATAAATCGCTCCAATAACAGCTTCAAAAACGTCTTCTAAGATTTTATTAGATTCGTTAATTTGTCTTGTTTGGATTGAGTTTCCTGTACGAACATAATCGGCAAAATTGACGCTTCTAGCGTAAGCCGCTAAAGACTGGGAACGAACAATATTTGATCTTAATTTGCTCATTAATCCTTGGTCCATATGAGGATGATATTTATAGATTAAATCAGCGGTTACAAAACCTAAAACTGCATCTCCCATATACTCAAGTCTTTCATAATCGTGGTGCTTAGTTTTAGCATCAGCATTATAACTAGGATGAGTAAAAGCTAAGAGAAATAAGTTCTCGTTTTTAATGTTTATCCCATTCTTTTGAAAGAACTCTTTGATATTTTTCACTTTGATAAACCCTCTTTTATCTTTTCTACGATATTTGAGTTAGTCAGTTTATAAGCCACATTCATAGCGCATTCAAATGAATAAGCATCGCTACTACCATGAGCTTTAACCACAACTCCATTAATTCCTAAAAGCATTGCCCCACCAGTAGACTTATAGTCCATGGTGTCTTTTAATTCTTTCATGCCTTTACGGACGTGAAGATATCCAATTTTGCTCCATAAGTTCTTTTTAAAAGCCTTGCTCACTAAGCCACCCATAAGTTTGGCGACCCCTTCAAGTCCCTTTAAAAAGATATTACCGGTATATCCATCAGTAACAATAACATCAGCTTCTCCGCTTAAAGCGTTTCTTGCTTCAATGTTACCTTTGAATCCTTCAAAATTAGATTCTTTAAATAATTTATATGCTTCTTTTCCTTCTGGAGAACCTTTACCTTCTTCAGTACCATTACTTAATAAATAAGTAACGGGGTGTTCTACACCAAGTACATTTTGGGCGTAAAGCTTACCCATAAGACCAAATTGAAGAAGTTCTTCAGGTGAATTTTCGTTGCTTGCTCCAATATCCAAAACAACTACTTTCTTGCCAATGATTTTTGTAGGGAAAGGAGAAACTAAAGCTGCTCTATGAACGCCTGGAATAGTTTTTAAGCATAAAGTAGATACACTTAAGAAACCTCCAGTAGAACCACATGAAACAACAGCGTCTACTTCTTTGTTTCTTGCTAAAGTAACCGCTTTAAACATGCTAGATTCTTTCATTCTCATGACTTCTAAAGCGCCAGCTTCCATAGGAACTACATCTCTAGCGTCAATAATTTCGCATAATCCATCTAAGTCTTTTAATTCTTCTTTTTTACCAACCGCGATAATTTTTACATCTTTATGTTTACTTAAGAAATTTTTAATAGCCTCTACAGTAACAGAGCTACCATTATCTCCGCCCATACAATCAATAGCAATTTTCATAATTTCACCTACTTAACATATATTTTGATGACATATTCTTTACGAATATCTTGTTTAAATCTAAAGTAACAAGTTTTACTATCTCTAGCCCATTCACTAGAAGAGAAAGGATAGATATTCTTATTATGATCATGACATTTAAATCTTACTTCATTATCATTAATAGTAACTTTAGTTACTTTTTCTTTATCTCTAACATGCATCTTTAAGGCCGCTAGACGGAAATCCATACGATCATCAAGATTGTTATTACTCTTTGAAAGAGTAACGATATAACAATCATCTTTAAATTCTGTCTTATATTTAGAGATACGCTTAATCCCTACTTTATAGCCAGTAGTTACTCCATCATCCTCATATAAATAGTCTTCTAAGCTTATTTCTTTACTAGGATAATAATCGTAAATTATATTTTTTAATGACATCTTAGAGATATTATTTACTTCCTTATATAAAGGAATTAAAGAACCCGCTTTAACGAATAAAGGCATCTCTTCTTCTTTAAATTTTTCTTTTAAATAACGATTTCCTTTATAGACATTACGGTGGGAGAGGTTATACCATTCTCCACAAGGAAGATAAATCTTGATCTTCTTATTTTTAATAGTTGGACAATAATATAGTCTTAAAGAAGCTCCGCCTCCAGCTTGAAAATACTCTAAAGTTACTTTATAAATAGTGTTTTTCTTCAAAGAAGAAACGTGATTAGTAATTTCAGCGTGGCAGTTCCAGTCATTTAAAACTTTTTTACCATCAATACTAACCCTTACTCCATCATCACTAGTGACATATAAATCGATATCTCTATCTGGTTTAATTCTAAATTTATATCTTGCAGAGAAATCAGTAGAAGGAATAATATCTTCTATTTGTTCTCCTTCATTTAAAGCGATATGAATATCTTTTTCTTTTCTAGAAAGAAGAGCTTTACCTTTAAGTTCTCTACCTAAATAATAAGAAGCATAAATTGAACCTTTATAAAAACTTAAAGGTACTTTTCTTCTTTCCCCGCCTCCAATAGGAGAGATTAAGATTTTATCCCCTAACATATAGGAAGCGTTTTCTTTATAAACTTTCTTATCATTAGGGTAATTTAAATAAAGTGGTCGATAGATACCTAGTCCATTTTCATAATGTTTATATGCGTTAGTGTATATCTCTCCAAGTAAACGGTAACGCATAGAAATATATTCTTTTACGATATTTTCTGTTTTTTCTCCAAATACCCAAGGCTCTCTAAATCTATTTACAGAACAAGTACAGTGAGGACGTAAGATAGGAGAAAAAGCTCCATATTGATACCAACGGATAAATTCTATTCTACTTGGATTAGAAGTATGTCCCCCAATGTCACTTGAATAATATGCAAGCATATTATTTGAGCATCTATTCATGTTCTTAATTTCGGAAGTAATAACTCCTGCGTCACTAGAAATATCTCCGCTCCATTGGAATGGATAAATATGGCTTCTTGAGTCTTTGATTTTAACATATTCCCCGTTTTTAATTTCAGTAATATTAGTTAAAGTAACAGGTCTAATGTATACTTCAGGGTCTAGGACTAAACCTTGATAGAACTGTTTAGTTATGTCGTGATAAATGTATCTACCTAAAGATTCTTTAGCAACTCTTTTTGAAACAGTATTAAGTTTTACAAACCAGTTACGGTCATACCACCAAGTGTCTAGTCCCATGACTAAGAATTTAGTTAAGTTTTCTTTACGGAACTTAATTTCTTCAGGAGCTAAGACGTTTAAATGCTTATCATATGGAGCAGGATGATCATTCATCATTACTTCAACATTATGATTATGAGCAAATCTAAAGAATCTAGCTAAGTCAGGGAATAATTTAGTGTTGATATCATATCCTGTACCTTCAGTTTTCTTTTGATCAAAAACTCTCCAGTCAGTATCTAAAACAATATTATCTAAAGGAATATGATGTTTTTTATACTTTTCAATCATCTCTTTAGCGGACTTTTCGCTATAAGCGTAATAACGAGAATTATATAAACCAAAGTTCTTCTTTCTCATCATTTCTGGGTGCCCGGTTAAAGAAATATATTGTTTTCTTAATTTCTTGTAGTCGTTTCTAGCAATTAATAAGAATAAATCTTTAGTGTCTTTTTCGTATATGAAGGAAGCATCTTCACTATATCCTTCACTAGGAATAATAATTCTAGGAGCGTCCATGATAGGGAAAATGAAAGGAGTTTTATTAGGTAAAGGAAGTTCCCCAGAATTAGAGATACCTTTAAATTTATAAACTCGATTATCATTTTGATATATTTCAATACTTCTAAAAGGATTGTCATAATCAAAGACAACCACTAAATCTTTGTAGTTAAACCATATTCTTTCTTGTTGACCGATATCTAAAGAGAAGTTAATTTCTTTTTTACGGTCAATAAATAAGGTTTCATTATTGGTAAAGTTACCAGTTGGAGAATATTCAAAACGAAGAATATCATCTTTTAAGATAGATATTCTCATACTCTTAAAAATATAATTCTTATTCATATACGCATACCTAGATTTCATTATAGCAAGTTAAAAATATATTTTTAATGTATTTTTATACTGCTTAATGGTCTATCTGAGTAGAAAAACTCCATCCTCTAGATGGAGTGATAAGTTTTACAAGTTAAGATAAGTTTACTTTTTGTCTTTTTTACGTTGATAATATTTTTCAATTGCTTCCTTCATATTATCCGGAATTGACTTAACTAATGGGAAGCATTTTGCGTTCACCATACGAGAGACAAATTCAGTGATAAAGTTCATCGTTGTTAAGAAGTTTTCTTCACTTAATCTTTCAATTACATCATCATGAGAATGGATGGTTGCCCCGCCTTGAACTGATAATCTAGCAAAGCTAACTGCAGGAACTCCTTTATCTGCGAATGGAGTTGAGTCACTAGAATATACATCTTGATAAACATGTAATGGGAATCCTAATTCTTTTGACATAATTGTTAAATAATTTACTATTTCATTTTCCCCAGTAACACACGCAATATCTCTTCCTAAAGTCACTGCGACCATATCGATATTGACATTAAAGAGAACATGTTCTTTAACTTCTTCTTCGTGCATAGAAGTATAGGCTTTACTACCTAATAAGCCCATTTCTTCACTACCACAGAAAATAAAACGTAATGTTCTTGAAGGTTTATGAGACATGAAATATTCATACATATGGAGTAAAGCAATAACGCCAGTTCCATTGTCATAAGCACCTTTAGAATAAGAAACGCTATCATAATGAGCGGTTAAAGTAATAACTTCGTCAGGATAAATGATTCCTTTAATATCACTAATGACATTACAGGAATTACGTTTACTATCTTCTCCTTGAAGAACAATAGTCGCGTTATATGGTAACTTAGTAAATACTTTTTCAATAGTTCTACTTCTAGCCATTACAGTAGGAAGTTTTCCTAATGTATAATCTAGTTCTCTATTTAAATAAGGATCAAGATCTACATCTTTGTCCGCTTTATAAACTGAACCTGTTGCTAAAATAAATCCTTTAGCACCATCTTTAACAGCTTTTTCATATAAAGGATGAGGAACTCTTTTAGTTTGAGAAAAGACAATTTTGTCTTTTAAAGAAGTCATTTCATATGCTTCTTTGCTTGATGCATAGAAAAGTTCTCCAGTTACCCCTTCATCACTAGTAAAGCCAGAATAACCACTACCAGCGACTTCTACCTCAATAGATTTATCGTTGAAATAGAGTTTAGCCTTATCGATACGGCTATAATCTACTTCAAAATCTTCAAGATAAGCTTCTCCACCTAAAGAAGCAATTTCTTCTTTGATTGTATTCGCAGCTTTTCTTTCTTCAATAGATCCGCCGGTTCTAACATAATATATTTTCTTTAAGAAATTAAATGCATGATATTTTTTCATTCTGTTACCTCTTCTTGTTAAGCATTATATATGGATTTAGATAATATAAAAAGCCTAGAAACTAGGCTTTCAATTTGAATTTATTCTATTCGACCCCGATTAAGAAGCTATAAACAGGTTGATTACCTTCCCTAATATCGACATCGACATCAGGATGTTTTTCATCTAAATATTTCTTAACTTCAAGAGCTTCTTCTTTAGTGACATCTTCTCCGTAGATTAAAGTGATAACACTAGACATATCATCAAGCATTCTTTCAATTAAATCTTTGACAGCTTCAAATTTATCTTTCTTAGCGACAACGATTTCTTTTTGGAAGATACCGATATAATCATCTTTCTTAACAGAAACACCATTAATTTGAGTATCTCTAATAGAGAAAGTGATTTCACCGCTCTTAACGTTACTTAAAGCGGATTTCATCTCTTTAAAGTTTTCTTTTGGTTTAGCTTCTGGATTAAACATAATAGCAGAGCTAATACCTTGTAGGATGGTCTTAGAAGGGATAACGAAACATGTTTGTCCTTCTTCGTTCATCATGTCAGCGGCTTGAGACGCTGCCATTAAGATATTGGAGTTATTAGGGAAGATATAAACTGTATCAGCGTTAGCTTCTTTAATAGCTTTAACGAAGTCTTCGCTACTTGGATTCATAGTTTGACCACCAGTAACGATATGTTCGACTCCAGCTTCATTAAAGATTGCAGAGATACCTTTACCACTACTAACAGCGATTAAACCATATGGTTTTCTTTCTTTTTGTTCGTGATGTTCAGCTTCTTCAACTAAATCAGTATGAACTTCAACGTTTTGTGCACCACTTTCTAAAGCGTGGTGTTGTTCAGTCATATTTTCGATCTTAAGCTTTAAGAATTCACCGAATTGTTGAGCGTATGTTAATACTCCACCAGGTTGGAGAGTATGAACATGGACTTTAACGATGTCTTCATCATGAACGACAACGAGTGAATTACCATGAGAAGCTAAGATAGAAGTGAATCTCTTCTCATTGAATGGCTTTTTAACTGTATCTGGGCCTAAAGACATAATAAATTCAGTACAATAACCAAATTCTTCGTCTTTCATACTTGCTCCAGCAGCGATAATAGGATTATCTGTTGGTCCAGCTTCCTTCTCATTACGGGCAACTGGTTTATCAAGTAACGCTTGATACATACCTTCAAAGATATAAATTAAGCCGCGACCACCACTATCAACAACACCAACTTCTTTTAGAACTGGAAGAAGTTCAGGAGTACGTTTAAGTGACTTATGAGCGGCTTCGATTAATATTTCAAATGCCTTTTCAAAAGACATTGATTTTTCAACTTCTTGATGTAAATGATGGCTAGATTCTCTTACAACAGTAAGAATTGTACCTTCAACTGGCTTTAAAACAGCTTTATAAGCTACTTCAACACCCTTTTCTAATGCGTCAGAGAATTGAACTGGGTTCATATTAGAGATACCTTCAAGTCCTTGAGAGAAACCTCTAAAGATTTGAGATGTAATAACACCAGAATTACCTCTAGCGCCGAATAATGTACCACGAGCAAACGCTTTAGCGATTTCAAATACATTTACATCGTGACGATCTTGAATTTCCTTGCAACCACTAGTGACAGTTAAATTCATGTTCATACCAGTATCTCCATCTGGTACAGGGAACACATTTAAAGCATCAACCTCAGGATAATGGTTGTATAAATTATTAGCCCCGGAAATTAAAATTTCCTTTAAGGCTTGTCCATCCATAATTTTCATTTAAATATATATGTTGACTATTTCCGTAGAAATAATTAAGAGTTTACTAACTGAGAGGAATAAAGACCCATTCTTCCGTAGAAGTTACTCATAGAGAGGTACTTTGTCTCGATCAATTAGGAAGATCTCCTAATCAACATTCCTTTCTTTTAAATTCTTGTTCATTACGAACATCATTATTATATTTTAAATATAAATTTATGTCAAATTTACAACTTCTAAGGGCTAATAGAGTAAATTATGGACTGACAAAAATACAAAAATATTTGTACCCTATTTTTTGAGTTGAGTTATAGGTTACAAATAAAAATACCCCGATATCATCGAGGTAAGTTACTAATATAATAATTTAAAATTATTTATTCATATAAACGATATTATCGTAGGCTAATACGTTACCAACACATTCTCCATAAACTAAGGCGAAAGAAGAACCAATCGTCTCACGAATAATATCAAAAGGTACATGTTCTTCGATATTAATTTCAAGCTCAATCTCATTAGAAGAGACTTTCTTACTTGAAGTAATCTTTCCATCAAATACCACTACAGTTTTATTATCATAAGTAAATTTTGCTAATGTTACTTTGCCGTTATTAATTGAGCCGTCTTCTTTTCTAAGAATAAAAGGAACGTTAGAGCTTCTTAAATAAATATTACTCTTACTTAAATCCATTCTAGAAATATTTCCATATATTGAATAAGAATCATTTAAGTTATAGAGCAAATTTAAAGAAAAAAGTGAATATATATCGTTTTCGGTAATAAAAGAAATACCTTTTTCGTTAAATAAAGGTGAAAGTAATTCAAAATAATATCTTAAATCATTATTATCAATGGCTATACCGGTAAGATTATATGTATTAATAAGATACAAAATCTTATTATAGAGTGTTTTTAAGGTCATTAAACCTTCTTCATCAAGGATTGATTTATAATAAGCTTCATGAGGTAAAGAGTCTTCTGTTTCTACTTTTAACGCCATAAAATCATCAAATTTAAAAGAAATTACATATAAGCCAAATTTAGAAATAAAATCTAATTCTTTTTTATGGTTAATTAGTCCGTTTTTATTTGATGAGATTAAAGCAAAAGAATTGTCTTTAAGTCGATCCATCCCGTAATATACACGAGTAATTTCACTTAATAAAGAAGCATTCTGGTTATCATCCCCATTTAAAGGCATGGTGTGCTTACCTTCTAAAATAAGTTTAGTGTTTACTTCCATCATTCCTTTATAAGCGTCAGGACGTTTACCCGCTAATAAAATGACAGGGGAAGACATCTTCTTAATGTAATGATTTAATTTATTAAGTACACCACTTGACTCAATAAAATAGATAGAAATTAATTTATCTTTACTTTTTTCTTTAATAATAATGTCATTATCAAATAAAGCATCATTAAGATCACGAATATATTCGTTATCTTTTTCTAAATCTAAATTTGATACTGAATCATTTTTAAGTCTAATTAAATTAATTTCCATGAATAGATTATACCTCAAAGAGAATATAGAATTAATAAATTAATTCTTTAGTAAAAAAAAGACCGGCAGCTCGCTATCTTGTCCCAAAGGGATATTGTCGCCACTACAGTGCTTAACTTCTGTGTTCGGTATGGGAACAGGTGTGACCACTGCGCTATCGCTACCAGACTTTTTTAGAGAGAATTGTTCCCTCAAAACTGAATATTAACATTGATCTTCATTTTGTTAAAGAGAAATTTAAATTTTACTTTTAGGACTTCTTAAAAATCTTATGAAATTAAGTCCTCGACCTATTAGTATTAGTCAGCTTAATGCCTCACAGCACTTACACTTCTAACCTATCAACCTTCTAACTTTGAAGGGGTCTTACTTCTTGCGAATGGGAAGTCTCATCTTAAGGTTGGCTTCACGCTTAGATGCTTTCAGCGTTTATCCAGTCCATAGGTAGCTACCCGGCCATGCCACTGGCGTGACAACCGATATACCATTGCTATGTCCATCCCGGTCCTCTCGTACTAGGGACAGATCCTTTCAAACTTCCTACGCCCACGACAGATAGGGACCAAACTGTCTCACGACGTTTTGAACCCAGCTCGCGTACCACTTTAATCGGCGAACGGCCGAACCCTTGGAAGGTACTTTCCCTCCAGGATGTGATGAGCCGACATCGAGGTGCCAAACCTGATCGTCGATGTGAACTCTTGGATCAGATCAGCCTGTTATCCCCAGGGTAGCTTTTATCCGTTGAGTGACGACCTTTCCACAAAGAATCGCCAGATCACTATGCCCGACTTTCGTCCCTGCTCGACTTGTTTGTCTCGCAGTCAAGCACCCTTATGCCATTGCACTCGAAATATGATTTCCAACCATATTGAGGGTACCTTTGGGCGCCTCCGTTACCTTTTGGGAGGCGACCGCCCCAGTCAAACTGCCCGCCTAACACTGTCCTCCTCGCCGGTAAGGGAGTGAGTTAGAATAATCGCAATTCAAGAGTAGTATCCCAAGGGTGACTCCATCGAAGCCAAAGCCCCGATTTCAAAGTCTCCTACCTATCCTGTGCATGAATCGCAATTACTCAATATTAAGTTACAGTAAAGCTCCATGGGGTCTTTCCGTCTAGTCGCGGGTAACCTGCATCTTCACAGGTAATAAGATTTCACCGAGCCTGCTGTCGAGACAGCGCCCAAATTATTATACCATTCGTGCGGGTCAGAACTTACCTGACAAGGAATTTCGCTACCTTAGGACCGTTATAGTTACGGCCGCCGTTCACTGGGGCTTCAGATCAGAGCTTCGCTTGCGCTAACCCCTCCTTTTAACCTTCCAGCACTGGGCAGGCATCACCCCATATACATCGCCTTGCGGCTTGGCATAGAGCTGTGTTTTTGGTAAACAGTTACTTGGGCCTCTTCACTGCGACTCTATTTCTAGAGCACTTCTTCTTGCGAACTTACGAAGTAATTTTGCAGAGTTCCTTAACAACAGTTATCTCGCTCACCTCAGATTACTCATCTTGACCACGTGTGTTCGTTCTCGGTACGGGTTGAATATACTTAAGTTAGCAGCTTTTCTTGAGAGCTGGTATCACCGACTTCACTACTAGAGCAAGCTCATTCGTTCCCCATCACGTCTTCGCCTTAAAGTATGCGGATTTGCCTACATACAAGCTACCTCGTTTGGTCCTAAATCCAATAATAGGTACGGTTAACCTTCTCTGTCACTACATCACATATATTCAAGTTCAGGAATATCAACCTGATATCCATCGACTACGCCTTTCGGCCTCGCCTTAGGACCCGACTAACCCTGAGAGGACGACCCTTCCCCAGGAAACCTTAGTCAATTGGTGGATGGGATTCTCACCCATCATCGTTACTTACACCGGCATACTCACTTCCATACAGTCCACCACTCTTTTCAGTATGGCTTCACCCCATATGGAACGCTCCCCTACCACTATTAGAAATAAATCTAGTAATCCGTAACTTCGGTATTATGCTTAGCCCCGGTAAATCTTCCGCGCGGAGGCACTCGACTAGTGAGCTGTTACGCACTCTTTAAATGGTGGCTGCTTCTGAGCCAACATCCTAGTTGTCAATGCATCTCTACATCGTTTAACACTTAGCATAAATTTAGGGACCTTAATTGACGGTCTGGGCTGTTTCCCTTTTGAACATGGAGCTTATCCCCCACATTCTGACTGCAAGGATACCACTGATGGCATTCGGAGTTTGATAGGAATCAGTACCGCAAAAGCGGCCATCAGCCTTTCAGTGCTCTACCTCCACCAGCTAAAACCTTACGCTAGCCCTAGAGCTATTTCGGGGAGAACCAGCTATCCCCCGACTCGATTGGAATTTCTCCCCTATCCACAAGTCATCCGCGGGCGTTTCAACGAACGTCGGTTCGGTCCTCCAGTGGGTTTTACCCCACCTTCAACCTGCTCATGGATAGATCGTCGGGCTTCGGGTCTATGTCTACGTACTAAATCGCCCTATTCAGGCTCGCTTTCACTTCGGCTCCGTCTCTACAACTTAACCTTGCACGCAAACATAACTCGCCGGTTCATTCTTCAATAGGCACGTCATCACCCTTTAACGGGCTCTGACTTATTGTAAGCATACAGTTTCAGATTCTTTTCACTCCCCTCCCGGGGTTCTTTTCACCTTTCCCTCACGGTACTGGTTCACTATCGGTCATTAGTTAGTATTTAGCCTTTCCGAGTGGTCTCGGTAACTTCAAGCAGAATTCCACGTGCTCCGCTCTACTCTGGATACCACCATGTGAATTGTAATTTCGCTTACGGGGCTATCACCCTGTTTCGCTAGCCTTCCCAGACTATTCAGCTATCACTCTTCAATCAATTATGTGGTCCGTAACCCCAATCCAAAGATTGGTTTGGGCTCTTCCGCTTTCGCTCGCCGCTACTGACGGAATCGATTTCTCTTTCTTTTCCTCTAGGTACTAAGATGTTTCAATTCCCTAGGTCTATCTTCGCTCTCTATATTGGTTCTCGAGAGGATGATGCAACATAACTTGCACCGGGTTCCCCCATTCGGATATCAACGGATCAAAGCTCACTTCCAGCTCCCCGTCGCTTTTCGCAGGTAATCACGTCCTTCATCGTCTTCTAATGCCAAGGCATTCACTGTACGCCCTTAATAACTTAACTTCGTAAAATTTAGTTTTCTTTGTTAGTTTTCAAGAATAAATATTTTTGTTACTATCGCTCAATTATGAAATCAAATTGATTCGACTTTAACAGAAAGATCATGTTTGTAATATTCAGTTTTCAAAGAACAATTGCTGAGAGAACCTAATCTCTCAAAACTAAACAGATTAGAACCACATTCGTCTTCGATAATCCTAGAAAAATTTTAGGTTTATTGTACATACGCTAATGAGTCATTGACCATTAGCACTTTCTCCATAGAAAGGAGGTGATCCATCCCCACGTTCCCGTAGGGATACCTTGTTACGACTTAACCCCAATCACCAGTCCTACCTTAGGCGTCTCCCTCCTTACGGTTAGGATAACGACTTCGAGTATTACCAGCTCTCATGGTTTGACGGGCGGTGTGTACAAACCCCGGGAACGTATTCACCGCGACATGGCTGATTCGCGATTACTAGCAATTCCAGCTTCATGAAGTCGAGTTGCAGACTTCAATCCGAACTGAGATCGGCTTTATGAGATTTGCTCCACTTCACAGTATTGCGTCTCTTTGTACCGACCATTGTAGCACGTGTGTCGCCCAGGACATAAAGGGCATGATGATTTGACGTCATCCCCACCTTCCTCCGACTTACATCGGCAGTCTCCTTAGAGTTCCCAACTGAATGATGGCAACTAAGGACAAGGGTTGCGCTCGTTGCAGGACTTAACCTAACATCTCACGACACGAGCTGACGACAACCATGCACCACCTGTATTTATAGTCTCTTCTTATCTCTAAGAAGGTAGTAATCAATATGTCAAGCCCTGGTAAGGTTCTTCGCGTTGCATCGAATTAAACCACATGCTCCACTGCTTGTGCGGGGTCCCGTCAATTCCTTTAAGTTTCAATCTTGCGATCGTACTCCCCAGGCGGAGAACTTAATGCGTTAGCTTCAACACTGCCTCACGGCAATATTTAGTTCTCATCGTTTACGGCGTGGACTACTAGTGTATCTAATGCTATTTGCTACCCACGCTTTCGTGACTGAGCGTCAGTTTCGAGCTGGTAAACCGCCTTCGCCACTGGTGTTCCTCCATATATCTACGCATTTCACCGCTACACATGGAATTCCGTTTACCTCTCTCGTACTCTAGCTTGATAGTTTCTAAAGCTGTATAAGGTTGAGCCTTACGCTTTCACTCCAGACTTGTCATGCCGCCTGCTCACTCTTTACGCCCAATAATTCCGGATAACGCTTGCCACCTACGTATTACCGCGGCTGCTGGCACGTAGTTAGCCGTGGCTTATTCAAAAGGTACTGTCAAATTAGCTGCATTTCCTAAGCTAATCATTCGTCCCTTATAAAAGAACTTTACAACCCATAGGGCCGTCATCATTCACGCGGCGTTGCTCGGTCAGGGTTTCCCCCATTGCCGAAAACTCCTTACTGCTGCCTCCCGTAGGAGTTTGGACCGTGTCTCAGTTCCAATGTGGCCGATCACCCTCTCAGGTCGGCTACGCATCCTCGCCTTGGTGGGCTGTTATCTCACCAACTAGCTAATGCGCCGCAGGTCCATCCTTAAGTGACCCCGTAAAGGGCCTTTCAAACTGAAGAGATGCCTCTTCTGTTGTTATCCGGTATTAGCCAAAGTTTCCTCTGGGTATCCCAAGCTTAAGGGCAGGTTACCTACGTGTTACTCACCCGTTCGCCACTAGGGTGCAAGCACCCTCGTTCGACTTGCATGTATTAGGCACGCCGCCAGCGTTCATCCTGAGCCAGGATCAAACTCTCAATGTTTGTATTCTAGTTCAAAATAATTATCTGGTTTTGTATAAAAATAAATTGACGTTTGTTGTTCGTACATCTGTTTAGTTTTCAAAGATCAGACTCGCTATTTAACCCTATATTTTGTAGGGCTATTTTTTTACTCTCTCGAGTTAGCGCTTTATTACTCTAGCACTATAAAAATAATCATGTCAATTACTTTTTGAAAAATTTTTTAAATATTTTTTAATTAAGTATATTTATATAGATTCTATACGCGCGTGTATATAAGGAAAATGTGCTAATTTTAGGGATTTTTATTACACTTTTTATTATTCGTAAATATTTTTCTATTTTTTTACTGAAAAATTATTTTCAATTAATTTAATAAATTATTTTTAGCAAAAAAGAAAAAGACGAGGAGGTTCCCCCGTCTTATCTTTATATATAAATTAACGAATATTTAATGTCATGCATTCAGCGTGAACAGTTAAATCATCACTAATTAAAATTTCAATCACTAAAGTCATATCTTCGAAACTAAAATTATATGGACCCATACCGCTTTCTGGAACAGGAACTTGGTATCCAGCTATTGTCATAGAGGTAATTGTGTAAGTGCCGCCATAAGCTCCGTTATAGTTAACTGTACCGACAATATTAGTTGGT
>Ga0256407_10002267_pt1 | contig 37256 bp, 33 predicted proteins | sample RumenRJG_04DNA_FD_193489 | JGI IMG/M metagenome (GOLD analysis project Ga0256407, IMG submission 193489) | Bovine rumen microbial communities from Lethbridge, Alberta, Canada - RJG_04 | ecosystem: Host-associated > Mammals > Digestive system > Stomach > Rumen | place: Canada: Alberta... | reverse complement strand
AAAGTTGCGGTAACCATTACCGTTCTGCTTGATGACTTTTATCCGCGAGTTGACGGATTCGATCGGGCCGTTTGAGATACGTTGCCCATTGACGCGGTCAAAACTGTTGATGATCTCAGCACAAACGGATGCGGCCGATGAACAAATCTGAATAGTTTTTATGAAGGGAAAGGGGGCGTTTTTTGGTGCGCAGGGGTGTTTTTCCTGTATTTGAGCGCAGAACGGGAACCTCTTGTGTTATTGGTTTGCGCCTGTGGGCATTTATTGTGTCTGGGAGCTTCTGCTATTAATACGGGGCCTGCTGCGAGTAGTCTGTTATAGCTTTTATCAATAGTTGAGCCATGCAAAAGGGAGTATATTAATTGTGTATGGTTGCTGATGTCAACGGCTGGCTTTTGTCGAATGACGGCCCGGGCGGCGGACTGCCTAAGGCAGCTCCCGCTGAGCAGGCATTAGCGGCTTGAGTAAATCAAGATCAGTTTGAATCATTTCGGAGGTAAGAAAATGAGAATCGATGCAGGCGGCAAGCAGTGCCCAATCCCTGTAATTATGGCAAAGAAAGAGCTCGAAGCTGGCGAGCAGGATGTTGAGATCATCGTTGACGGCCCTACTCAGGTAGGCAACCTTGAGAGACTCGGTGACGCTCTCGGCAGAAAGGCTACAAGCGAGCCATTCGGTGAGAAGTTCCTCGTGAAGTTCGCTAACGGCGAGACTATCAAGGGAGCAAGCGTAGCTGAGGCAGATACATACGCAGTATTCTTCAACACAAATGCGATCGGAACAAACAACAGCGAGCTCGGCGGCAACCTTGCCAAGATGGCTATCTACACTCTCAGCGAGTCCGAGAGGATCCCGGCATACGTGCTCTTCATGAATGAAGGCGTCAAGCTGGTAACAGGTGTTGAGCCGCAGATCGTTGACAACCTGAACACTCTTATCGAAAAGGGCACAAAGGTGCTCGTATGCGGAACATGCCTCAACTTCTATGGCCTTAAAGATGAACTTAAGGTTGGTACTGTAAGCAACATGTATGATATACTTGGTGCGATGCAGGAAGTCAGCAAGGTTATCAAGCTGTAACAGCCAGGCTGCCACATGCTGAAAAGGCTTCCGGCAGGCTTGTTATTTCTATCAAATAGTATTGCCGGTCACGATCGCCTTCAATGTGCCGATCACTGCGGCAAACAGGTACTGGGAGCTAAAGAATACTACAAATGGACGAATATTATCTTCTCACTTTTGAATCCACACACGCTGCTATTTCTACAGAGAAACTGCTGAAGCCGGCCGAAGTCACTATCATGCCTGTACCGAGGTTCATCTCGGCAAGCTGCGGTATTTCGGTGCGCATACATCCGGATAAGAAGGAATACGCAGAAGAGATATTCCGCGAAAACAGCCACCTTTCTGCTGAAGAGTACGCGTATTATCATATAGTACGCGGCAGCGCGGGCACCGACCCTAGCTGCGACAGGCTTGAGGCGATAAAGTAGAACGCGCCGTTTGTCTTTCGAAGATAACAAACAACAGCAATTGATCGGATAGATATGAATCCAGGCTCCGGCGAATTGATCGCCGGAGTTTTATTGTGCGTCCAATTTGAGGTGCAGATGTGTATCACTTGTCCTATGGAACGCATCCTTATGATATACTTACTATAATTGGGACTACTATAGGGTCATTGCCGGATGTGGTTTCAGTACTAATTACACCAGGGGGACATTTATGATTATTTTCGATTTAGACGGTACGCTGTGGGATTCATCAGTCCAGGTAGCTGATTCGTGGAACATTGTTATAGAGAAGGAAGTGGGCAAAGAGCACACTCTTACTTCTGAAGATATAATGCGCTACATGGGAATGACGATGACTGAGATCGCTGACAGGCATTTCGGTTATCTGCCTGAGGAGCAGCGCTATGATCTGTCTCACAAGTGCGAGGTGTTTGAGAATGACTACATCACCGAGCACGGCGGCGTTCTATTTGAGGGCGTTGAAGAGACTCTGAAAAAGCTGAAGGACAGAGGCGTAAAGATGGCAGTCGTCAGCAACTGCCAGGAGGGATATGTGAAGGCCTTCCTCGACTCCATGGATATGTGGAAGTACTTCGATGACTATGAAGAGTGGGGCCGCACCATGCTGCTCAAGGCTGACAACATAAAGCTGGTGATGGAGCGCAACAACGAGCCGAAAAGCATCTATGTCGGAGACATCCAGAAGGATTCCGACGCGTCGCATAAGGCCGGCGTCGACTGCATATGGGCAGCTTACGGATTCGGCGAGATCAATGACGCCGTGGCGAAGATCGACAGCTTCGATGAGCTGCCGGCAGTACTTGAGGAGCTGGGATACATTTAATGAAACTCAACAACAGACGCACCATACTCGTGGGACTCGCGTTCCTGTCCATCTGCTCGTTCTGGCAGATGTACGACAACGTTGTTCCGCTCATACTGACCAAAACGTTCCATCTTAATGAGACATTCTCTGGCGCCATCATGGCGGCTGACAATGTGCTCGCGCTGTTTCTGCTGCCGTTCTTCGGGACCCTTTCGGACAGAACGGATACGAAGATGGGCAAGAGAACGCCGTATATCCTCGGAGGAACGCTGGCTGCGGTAATACTGCTCAACATACTGCCGCTCATAGACAATTCGTACTATGCGGCAGCGGGTACGGGCAAGATGATCGCCTTCATAGCGGTGCTCGGACTGCTGCTCATCTCGATGGGTACTTACAGGTCGCCGGCCGTAGCGCTCATGCCTGACGTGACGCCAAAGCCGCTGCGCTCGCGCGCAAACGCGATCATCAATCTGATGGGAGCCGTCGGAGGCATCACCTATCTGGCTGTCGCGGCTGTCATGTATCCGAATTCGAAGGTGCTTGGGCTCGATCACGTCAATTACCAGCCGCTTTTCATAGTGGTGGCGCTCATTATGGCGGTGTCCATCATAGTGATGAAGCTGACCATCAATGAGCCGGCGCTGACTGCTGAGAACCAGGCTCTCGAGGTGGAGCATCCTGAGTGGAATCTTGCGGAAGACGACGGAAGCGGCAACGAGGTGCTGCCTGCCGAAGTAAAGCGGAGCCTCGGATTCCTGCTGGCGTCGATCGCGCTGTGGTTCATCGGCTACAATGGCATCACGACATGGTTCACCACCTATGTCGACAAGGTGATGGGGCAGGGCCTCGGCGGAGCGTCCACCTGCCTGCTCATAGCGACGGGCGGAGCCATCATCTCGTATATTCCTATAGGAAGCCTGGCACATAAGATAGGGCGCAAAAAGACCATCATGATTGGAGTCATCCTTCTGGCATCGTGTTTCCTGGCGGGGTATTTCCTCACGACCGCGTTCAGCAGCATCAATGCGATAATGTTCGCAGTTTTCGCGCTCGTAGGATTCGCCTGGGCGGCGATCAACGTGAACTCGCTGCCGATGGTGGTTGAGATGTGCAGGGGCTCGGATATCGGTAAATTCACCGGATACTACTACACCGCGTCCATGGCGGCGCAGGTGGTAACGCCTGTCCTTGCGGGATTCCTTATAAGGAACATCAGCTATAAGGTGCTGTTCCCGTACGCGGCGCTGTTCGTGTTATTCAGCTTCCTTACCATGACGCAGGTGAAGCACGGTGACGCGGCTCCTGAGGCAAAGAAGGGCCTCGAGGCGTTTGAAGACATGGATGATTAGTCGGCACTAAGATAAATGAAGAGAAACAGACGACAATTCAGACTTGCTGAGTATTATGCTCACAGGGGATATCACGATAAACCGGCCATTCCGGAGAACTCACTTGCGGCCTTTCGCCGCGCGGTGGAGTACGGACTTCCGTCGGAGTTTGACGTTCACCTCATAGCTGATGGCTCGCTCGTGGTATTTCATGATGACGATCTGGAGCGCCAGACGGGAGTAAAGGGAAGCATCGAGGCTTATGATATCAGCAACCTCAGAAAGCTCAGGCTTGAGGGCACTGACGAGATGATACCGACTTTCGACGAGGTGCTGGATATATATGAGGACACGGGGCTTCCGCTCCTCATAGAGCTCAAATGCGTGAAGGGCAACTACAAGGCGCTCACCAAAGCGGTCGCCGAGAGGCTTGACAGCTACAAAGGCGAATACGTGATAGAGAGCTTCGATCCGCGCGTGGTGATGGAATACCGGAAGCTGAGACCCGATACCATAAGAGGGCAGCTCGCGCAGAACTTCTTCAGAAAGAGCGAGGGCCTGCCGTTTTACCAGATAGTGCTGCTTACCAACCTGATGTTCAACGTGCTGTCGAAGCCGGACTTCATAGCGTATAAATTCAGTGACAGAGACACATCGGCGCTGCGGAGGGTGATCGATAAAAAGGGCTATCCCGAAGCGTCATGGACGGTGCAGACTGCTGAAGATTTCGTAAAAGCGAAAGAAGACGGCAGCGTGCCTATATTCGAACAGATAAAACCTGAGGAGCTGCTCAGGCTGATCAGATAACTGACGGATGGCGGCTGCTCGACTGAAAAGCGCCGGAGCGGTCGCGGTGAAAGCGCAGATGAAAGACACCCGGTACAATAAGGAGGGTCGAAATGACTGAAAAGAGACTGAAAAAGATAATCAAACGGAACCAGCACCGCAGACTGGCGCAGGGGATAGGAGCTGCTGCCGGCGTTGCGGCATGGGTGCTCATGATAGGGGCTGTCATCACGGGCGAGAAGAAGCTTGAAGAGTACAGACCGAAATTCGTGGATGACCCTGAAAGCGAAAAATAGACCGGCGGCACGGCCGGAAGTGAGGCAGCCTGCGCGGCTGCAAACCATTGGAAAGAAGGGGATCGTCTGATGGGGACTAAAAAAAGGATAAAACTTACGCCTGTCGGCATGTGGCACTACACACGGCTTGTCTACAGATCGATACTGTTTCTGTTGCTGCTTTACTCGTATATCAGATACAGATTCGTCTACCACGAGCCTTTCATCATAGGGCTTGAGAGAATGCCGGGTATCATAATTTTCGTATGGGTGGTCTATGTCATCGAGATGATATTCCGATTCTTCCCTGCGAGCATCGAGAGCCCGGGCAGTCAGAAGCAGTTCAAAAAGAACTACATAAAGACCGGCGCCACGGATGTCATAGTGCACGACAACAATGCGACCATGCTGGTGGCCATTATATGGATAGTGTTCAACGGCATATTCGGGATGCTGCACATTATGGGGATTCTCGATGACGGCATCATGATACTGCTGTGCGGCGCGTACTCCATATGCGACATGATATGCATCATGTTCTTCTGCCCGTTCCAGTCGTGGTTCATGAAGAACAAGTGCTGCAGCGCGTGCCGCATATACAACTGGGACTTCGCGATGATGTTCACGCCGCTGTTCTTCGTAGAGAAGACATACACGTGGAGCCTTCTGGTGCTTTCGGTGGCCCTGTTGCTGAGATGGGAGATCACCTTCTATCTGCACCCTGAGAGGTTCTCCGAGCACACGAACGCGTATCTGAAGTGCAGCAACTGCACGGAGAAGCTCTGCGCGCACAAAAAGCAGCTGCACAGGCTGTGGAAGCAGATAGAGGAATACAGCGATAAGAAGCTTAAGCAGCTGGAGATAAAATAGCTAAAAACGACCGGCGTGCCGGTCTGAAAACACAGAGAGGAAAAAACAATGAGGAAGAAAAATAGCGAGAGAAGAGAGAGAAGAGACGGAAAGAGGATCATCTGGCCTGACGGGTACCACAACATACTGCCGTATATCATGCCTAAGAGGACTGAGGCAGAGGTGTCCCTGACAGAGCAGTTCGATGTTACCGATCTGATGAAATACATGGCTGAGCGCAATGAGAAGGAGGGCACGGATCTCAAGATCTTCCACGCCATATGCACGGCGATAGCCAGGACCGTTTACCACAGACCGAAGCTCAACTACTTCATCTCGGGCAGAAGGTTCTATGAGAGACCGGACATCACGCTTTCTTTCGTAGTGAAGCAGAAGTTTGAGGATGAAGCTGAGGAGACGCTTATGTTCATGAAGGTGGATCCTGACATGAACCTTGATTCCGTTTCAAAGCTCATCATCGGCGATGTAACGAAGGTGCGCAAGGAGAAGACCAACGATCTCGACAAGCTGATGGACTTTGTCGGAAGCCTTCCGAGGCCGTTCCTCGAGGTGTTCTTCGGCACTCTCAAGGTGCTTGAGTACCACGGCAAAATGCCTAAGGCTCTCACAGCGGGCGACCCTAACTATTCTTCCGTGCTTCTTTCGAATCTTGGGTCGATCAGATCTGACTCCTGCTATCATCATCTGAGCAACTACGGCACATGCTCGGTGATGATCACCATAGGCGTACTGCACAAGGAGCAGAAGCTGATGGAAGACGGCACATGGCAGCCGAGAGATGTGATCAACTGCACATTCACGATAGATGAAAGACTCGCAGACGGCTTCTACTACGCGAAGTCTCTGCGCATTGCGAAATACGTGCTCGAGCATCCTGAGGTGATGAGCGAGCCTATCAGCACGCCGGTGCCTGTAGAACTGTAAACTGCGGCGAAATACGCGAAAGGGCGGCCCGGCAGGGAAGCATGAGGAAGAATATCTGCGGAAAAGCAATCAGCGAAAGGGGACCTGATGAGCAGAGAAAAAAGAGCCGAAAAGCACATGGCTCCTGAAACTAAAAATAAAAAAAGGCGCGGCCTGTGGTGGAAGATCCCGATGTGGATAGTGATCGTCTCGGCGGTTTGCTTTGTGTCCGCCTTTCTGGTCAACTACGGAGTGTCGCTCCACCTGAGGCACTACATAAGCAGCTTCGAGCCTGTCGACTACAGCAATGTGGACAGGGTGGTGCCTGAGATAGATCCGGAGACGGGTTACTACACCTTCACGACGGACAGGGATCTGAAGATAATGATGCTCACGGACATCCATCTGGGCGGCGGATTCTGGAGCCGCGAGAAGGACCGCAAGACTGTCTACGAGATAATCACCATGCTGCAGAAGGAGAAGCCTGATCTCGTCATACTCGACGGCGACAACACCTTCGCTGTGCCGGGACCGGTGTACAACGGCGGCGGAACGCTCAACAACTACATGGCGGCAAAGGATGTCATCACCATCTTCAACCATGAGGGCGTGTACTTCTCAACTGTATTCGGAAACCACGATACCGAGGTGTTCGATTACACAAACAGAGAGAGGCTGGGCAAGCTGTACATGAACGACAGGTTCGAGTACTGCATCTTCGACCAGAATTACACCGACGGCGCGGGTCTGCCTTCGGTCACCAACCAGATAATGCTCGTGAAGGGCACTGACGGCGAAATAAGGAAGGCGCTCCTGCTGGTGGACAGCAATGCCTACGTGGACAATTCGATCAAGGCCGTGCTCGACTGGGATTACGACATAATAAGGGATTCGACGGTAGACTGGGCAGCGGAGGCGCTCGAGGATCTCGAATGCCCTGAGACTGTGGCGTTCTTCCACATCCCTATAAGCGAATTCAGGATCGCCTATGAGGAGCTCGAGGCGAACGGATTCAGGGATACCGAGGATTCAAAGTACATCTCCGGCGTGTGGGACGAGAAGATGGACGAAACGACGCACAGCCGCATATGGCACGGGGGCATCACGCGTGATGAGCCTCTTGCCGACATCGATAAATTCTTTGAGGTGATGGGACCGACGGGCATTGACGTGCTCGAGGCATGCTATTGCGGGCACGACCACGTGAACAACGCCATGGTGAACTACAAGGGCGTCGATCTTTGCTACGGATACTCGGTCGACAACCTCGCGTATACGGATATAAACTATTCGGGTGCGCAGAGGGGGGCGACCATAATCACGATCAAGGATGACGGCACGCGTATCACCGAGTACATGAATGCGTACAAGGACTACGGAGTGCCGACCGACAAGTTTGTTGATGTGTATACTGATCATCTGTTATATGAAGACAGCAAGCCTGACGGTGTGCTGATGCCATAGCGAATGCAGGGGCCGCATGCGGCTCTCATTGGGATAAGGGGTGTTGTTAATGGCTGGACCGGGACCGGGCCGGATGGGCCCGATGCATTTCCTCACTGAGGAAGAAAAACAGAATATGCCTAAGGTGACGAAAGCACTGCTGGTAAGGATACTGGGCTATCTGAAGCCGTACTGGCTGCAGTTCATCTTCGTGTTCATCGCGATACTGCTGTCGGCGACAGTAGGGCTGCTGCCGTCTATCATCACCGGCCGCATAGTCGATGAGGCGCTCGTCGGCAAAAACATGGAGCTTCTTATACAGCTCCTGCTGATGGCTTTCGCAGCGCTGACAGTGAGCCAGCTTGTGGGTGTGCTCGAGAACTACATCAACGCGTGGATCTCTCAGCGCATCATTTTCGACATGCGAAACCAGATGTACAGGCATCTGCAGTACATGCCGCATTCGTTCTTCACGACCGAAAAGCAGGGCGACATCATCACCCGCATGAACACGGATATAAGCGGCGTGAGCTCGGTGATCAGCGGTACGCTCTCCAACATCGTGAGCAATGTGGCGACTGTCATCACGACTCTTGTGGCGCTCTTCAGCATGAGCGCTCCGCTCGCGCTGGTGGGCATCGCGGTGATACCGCTTCTGGTGCTGCCGACAAGGACGGCCGGACGCACCAGGTGGAAGTACCTCACGCAGAGCCAGGCCAAGAGCGACGAGCTCAATCAGAAGATAGACGAAACACTTTCGGTCAGCGGCTCCATGCTCGTAAAGATATTCACGCGCGAGCAGAAGGAGTATGACGATTTCGTAAAGGTCAACAAGGAGGTCACCGATCTCAATCTCAAAGAGCAGAGGTCGGGCCAGCTCTTCCGCGTGGTGATGGGGATGTTCACGCAGCTCGGACCGCTGCTCATCTACTTTGCCGGCGGATACTTCATCATAAAGCAGATCGATACTACGCTTACGGTCGGTGTCATCACCGCGACGGTTGCGCTCATCAACAGGCTCTACAGGCCTATCGAGCAGCTGATGAATATCTCGGTCGATTTTACCCGCAGCCTTGCGCTATTTACCCGTATTTTCGATTACTTCGACAGGGAGAACACGATCGTCTCGCCTGAGAACGGCCGGAAGCCTGACGTCGACAACAAGCCGATAACTTACGAGCACGTGGCGTTCAGCTACAACCCCGAGAATCCTATCCTGACGGACGTGGATTTCGAGGTGCCGGGCGGCAGCATGTATGCCATAGTGGGACCTTCGGGCTCGGGCAAGTCGACTGTCGTGAACCTCATCCCTAGGCTTTACGACGTTTGCGGCGGCTCCGTAAAGATAGCGGGCGTGGACGTGCGTGACTTCGACCTCACGTATCTGCGGGAGCAGATAGGTGTGGTGACGCAGGAGTCGTATCTCTTCAACGGCAACATACTTGAGAACCTCAGGTACGCGAAGAGCGATGCCTCGATGGAGGAGATCGAAAAGGCCTGCCGCATTGCGAACATACATGATTTCATCACCAGCCAGCCTGACGGCTACATGACGCAGGTGGGCAACCGCGGGCTCAAGCTCTCGGGAGGCGAGAAGCAGAGACTGTCACTCGCCAGGGTGATACTGAAGGATCCTAAGATCCTCATACTTGACGAGGCCACCTCGGCGCTCGACTCCATCTCGGAGAACTCGATACAGGACGCGCTCGAGCAGATGATGGTGGGGCGCACGAGCATCGTTATAGCGCACAGGCTGTCTACCATACTCAAGGCGGACAGGATACTCGTGGTCAAGGACGGCGTGATCGCCGAGCAGGGCACGCACGACGAGCTGCTCGCGCTCGGAGGCACGTACAAGGAACTCTATGAGACGCAGTTCCGCCAGGCCATTGAAAGCGAGGCGGCAAGGAACGGAGCGGCCGAAGAGGGCGAAAGCGACGGCCTGAATATCTCGACCCTGTCGACTCAGTACAGGGTGAGGAAGATCACCGAGGCCGACATCTCGGCGGTATACAGGCTGGCGAAGTCCAACCGCAGGTATTACAGGTATCTGGGAAGGATACCGACGCGCGAGAGCCTCACCGAGATAATCTCCGAGGTGCCCGAAGGGGTATCGCGGAGCTGCAAGCATTTTGTCGGCTTCTACAACGAGGATGATGTTCTGGTAGCAGTCATGGATCTGATCACGGGGTATCCGGAGAGCGACGACGCGTTCATAGGATGGCTCATGGTAGACGGCGAGCTGCAGGGCAGAGGCATTGGCTCGGGCATATTTGCCGACGTGCGTGCTGCGATGAAGGCTGCGGGCTATGACTATATGTCGCTCGCATGCATAAAGAAGAATGAAGAGGCGCTGAAGTTCTGGAATGAGCAGGGCTTCAGGGCAGTGGAAGAGACGGTCAGCACAGACGGATACGAAGTCTACAGGATGGCACGGGATATATAGAGATGGATAAAGGACTGAGATTCAGAAAGGCAAACAGGGACGATCTGGATGCCATTGACAGGATATATGAGCGCTCTCACGATGCAGAGGAGGCGGGACTGACGACTACCGGCTGGGTCAGGGGGATCTACCCGAAAAGGGAGGTCGCCGAGGCGTCGCTTCAGCGCGGTGACATGTACGTTGCCGAGTATGACGGAAGGATCGCTGCGGCGGGCATCATCAACAAGACACAGGTGAATGTGTATCTTGAGTGCGACTGGGAGTACAAGGCTCCTGATGAAAAGATATGCGTTTTGCATACTCTTGTTGTGGATCCTGACGCGAGGGGCATGGGAATAGGCCGGGCCTTTGTGCGTTTCTACGAAGAGACCGGAAAGGACTGGGGCTGTGAGGTATTGAGGATAGATACTAACGCAAGGAACAGGATAGCCAGAAAGATGTACGCCGGCCTGGGATACATCGAGACAGACATAGTGCCGACGGTATTCAACGGGATAAGGAACGTCGATCTGGTCCTGATGGAGAAAAAGATAGAAAGGTGACGCTGAGGCAGCGCCGACTGTAAAACAGAATGGGACAGCTAAGCATTTTTGACACAGCAACGAATGATAACCAGCCGCTCGCGGCGAGGATGCGCCCGAGGAATTTTGACGAATTCGTGGGGCAGCAGCACCTCGTGGGCGAGGGGAAAGTGCTGCGCAATCTTATAGAGCGCGACAGCGTATCCTCCATGATATTCTGGGGGCCGCCGGGCGTGGGCAAAACGACTCTGGCGCAGATAATCGCGGCAAAGACAGACGCGCAGTTCATCACTTTCAGCGCGGTCACGAGCGGCATCAAGGACATCAAGACAGTGATGCAGCAGGCGGACAAAATGACTGCCATAGGCGCGCGCACCATAGTTTTCGTGGATGAGATCCACAGATTCAACAAGGCACAGCAGGACGCCTTTCTGCCTTTTGTAGAGAAGGGCAGCATCATCCTTATAGGAGCTACGACTGAGAATCCGTCCTTTGAGGTGAACGGCGCTTTGCTGTCAAGGTGCAAGGTGTTTGTGCTGCATCAGCTGAGCCCTGAGGATATAGCGCAGCTTATAAGGAATGCGGTCGCCGACCCGAGGGGATTCGGCGGACAGGATCTTCGCATAAGCAATGATGTTATAGATGCGCTGGCCTCTTTCGCGAATGGCGACGCGAGGACCGCTCTCTCGACCTTCGAGATGATGGTGCTGAACGCAGATCACATCCCGGCGGCTGAGTTCAATAAGATGATCAAAGATCCGGGAAAGGCAGCCGGAGACGGCAGGGCTCTCCCTGAAGGGACAGCAAAAGAGCCGGCAAAGGCCGATGAGGTGATCGTTGTCACAACTGAAGATTTTGAGCAGTGCACTTCGCGCAAGTCGCTGCTGTACGATAAGCAGGGCGAAGAGCACTACAATCTGATCTCGGCTCTTCACAAGTCGATGAGGAACTCCGACGCGGATGCGGCGGTGTACTGGCTGGCACGCATGCTTGAGTCGGGCGAGGACCCGATGTATATTGCGCGCCGCGTCACACGTTTTGCCGCGGAAGACGTCGGCCTCGCTGATCCGAGAGCTCTGGAGCTCTCGGTCGCGGCATTCCAGGCATGCCATCTCATAGGAATGCCGGAGTGCAGCGTGCACCTCACCGAGGCCGTGATCTACAACGCTCTCGCTCCGAAATCCAACGCCATGGAGGTCGCCTACATGCAGGCGGCGCGCGACGCGAACGAGCACTTTGCCGAACCGGTGCCTCTGCACATCAGGAATGCTCCGACAAAGCTCATGAAGGAGCTCGACTACGGCAAGGGCTACATCTACGCCCACGACACAGAGGACAAGATCGCGGACATGGAGTGCCTGCCTGAGAACCTGCGCGGCACTGAGTACTATCATCCGGGCGATCAGGGCTTTGAGCCGCGCTTCAAAGAGCGCTATGAATCTATAAAGAAGTGGCGCGAAGAACACAGGAAAAAATAAGCTTCTATCTGTTATTTAATATGTTGCTGCACTGAAGGGGAACCGGGAAACAGCGAAACGTAAGAAGGGATAGAGTGAATGCAATGGAAAAGACGGACAGCAGATATTCAGAGTATATTCAGATACTGAAAGAGGAGCTTCTGCCGGCGATGGGCTGCACAGAGCCGATAGCCATCGCCTATGCCGCGGCTAAGGCCGCCGAGGTGCTCGGCACCAGGCCTGAGCGCCTGCTGGTCGAAGTCAGCGGCAATATAATCAAAAATGTCAAAAGCGTAGTGGTGCCTCACACCGGCGGTCTGAGGGGGATCCCGGCAGCCGCGGCAGCCGGCGCCGTCGCAGGCGACGCCGGGGCAGAGCTCGAGGTCATCTCTAACGTTACCCCTGAGCAGATAGAAGAAATCGCGGATTTCCTCAGAGACGCTCCGATCGAGATCAGGCACGTCGACAACGGCCACATCTTCGATATAGGAGTGACCGCATCAAAAGGAGACGACTCGGCATACGTAAGGATAGCGGATTATCATACGAATATCGTAACGATCCGCCTGAATGACAGCATTCTGTTCCACAAGGAACTGGATGTGCCGACAGAAAGCGGCCTCACCGACAGGAGCTGTCTGACCATAGAAGGTATAGTCGAGTTTGCGGATATCGTCGATGTCGAAGAGGTCCGCGAAACAATTGAAAGGCAGATCCGCTACAACATGGCGATCGCTGAGGAGGGCCTTGCCGGAGACTACGGAGCCAATATCGGCAGCACCATGATGCTTGGCCATGAGTACGATCTCAAATACGTGATGAGATCGTATGCCGCCGCAGCGAGCGACGCGCGTATGAACGGCTGCGAACTTCCTGTCGTGATCAACTCCGGAAGCGGTAACCAGGGCATTACGACCAGCGTTCCGGTCATCGTCTACGCAAGAGCCAACAACAAGTCAAAGGAGGAACTCCTTCGCGCTCTTTGCGTATCCAACCTAGTCACAACTCACCTCAAGACCGGCATCGGAAGGCTTTCCGCCTATTGCGGAGCTGTCAGCGCAGGCTGCGGAGCCGGAGCAGGGATCGCTTACCTGCAGGGGCTCGGCATCGACGGCGTAGCTCACACTGTCGTAAATGCGCTTGCTGTCAATTCGGGGATCGTCTGCGACGGAGCCAAGGCGAGCTGCGCCGCCAAGATCTCGGTGGCTGTTGAGGCCGGCCTCATGGGACTGTCGATGTACAAAAAGGGCAATGAGTTCTTCGGCGGCGATGGTCTTGTGAAAAATGGCGTAGAAAGCACGATAGACACGGTCGGCCGCCTGGCAAGATTCGGAATGAAAGAGACCGATGAAGAGATCATCCGCCTTATGCTCGAAGATTAGAAAGGCTTAAAATGAAACAGATGAACCTCAAGACACGACTTTCATTAGCCAATGTGATAGAATATAAACGTAATAATTATGACTCGTCAAAGAAAGGAGACTAGCTATGCCAATTCCTACTCCTCACATAAATGCTAAAGCAGGCGACTTCGCCGAGACAGTTCTGATGCCGGGCGATCCGCTTCGCAGCAAATTCATCGCTGAGACTTTCCTTGAGAATCCGGTGCTTGTAAACAATGTCCGCGGAGTGCAGGGCTATACCGGCACATACAAAGGCAAGAGAGTATCGGTCATGGCTTCCGGTATGGGTCAGCCAGCGATCGGCATCTACTCATATGAGCTCTTCGCGTTCTACGATGTGAAGAATATCATCAGGATTGGCTCCTGCGGATCGATCGACCCTGAACTCCATGTTCGTGACATCATCATCGCTCAGGGCGCATGCACAAACGGAAATTACGCCGCCCAGTATAATCTGCCTGGCACTTACGCACCTATCGCATCCTTCGAACTGCTTGAAAAAGCAGTCGCTGCGACAAGAGCATCCGGAGTCAGATTCAAGGTGGGCAACATCTTCTCGTCGGATATGTTCTACGATGACGCTGCATCCGCAATGGCATGGGCTAAGATGGGAGTTCTCGGAGTCGAAATGGAATCCGCAGCGCTCTACTGCAACGCTGCCAGACTTGGCAAGAACGGCCTCTGCATCTGCACGATCTCGGATTCCTTCAATTATCCTGAAGAGAACACGACAGCTGAGGAGCGCCAGACATCCTTCACAAAGATGATGGAGATCGCCCTCGAGATCGCATAACGATGCGCCGGCGCAGCTTTTAATAATATGAATCGTTTCTGATTCGTGAATAAGTAATAAGAATAAGCAATACGATAAAGCAGGCATCTTCCGAATATAGGAATCGTTTCTGATTCGCGAATAAGAAATAAGATAAAGCAGGCATCTTCCGAATGTGAGGATGCCTGTTTTGTGTGAGTCAGCTTCCGGGAAAACCGCAAAAAGGAGTTTTTCGGAAACTTCTACATGAGGTGTCTGATTTCGGCATTTCATGTAGACAAAAGCGCTGTTTTCAAAATATGCATCCATATACATCGCCGATTTCGAGGCTGTATCCTCAGAACAGGCATGTTTTGTGCTCTGATGGCGGCGGTTTTAGCCTGATTTATAGCAGACATAAACGTTTGGCGCCTTTTAGAAGTATTTTGCGTAAAATAGTCCGGCTCCTTGTCTACATGGAATGGTAATATTGGGGCACTCATGTAGAAGATTTGAAAAAAGTCCTTTTTCGCCGGCGGGCAGCAAGGCGAAAAGGCTAATAATTATTCAAGTCCATGCATATATGCATGCTTTACTGAATACAAATGATTCCGGGCAGCAGTTTACCGGCTGAAGGCATCTTTTCATCGTTAAGGAAAGGTGAATGAGTGCTGACATCCGAATAATAGAAAGGTGCGGCGACTGAGTGCTGACAGCCGAATAATAGAAAGGAGCAGGATAGGCGTATGTACTATAAAGAACAGCTGATTTCATTAAGGGATGGTTTGAGTGACCGTCTGGCTGATCTGAACGACGAACTGAATATTCTTCCTGAGGGCAGCCTTTATGTTTATCAGAAAAACGGCAGGTATCATTATTGCCAAAGGTTCCCAAAAGGAGGCAATCGCAAAAAGGAACACAGGATCGCTGTTACAAATGACAGCGACACCGTGCTGGCTCTGGTGCGTAAAAGATTTGTAGAGATCGCGGTAAAGAATATACAGAACGATATTCTGGAGCTTGACAGAGTTATTGTGAATTACAGCCCTGTAAGCGAGCAGCATGTGATGCGGTCCTTTTGCGAGAAATATCCGGAACTTGAAAAGGGGATCTATTACGGCGGGAGTGATCCTGAGCTGTGGACAGCCGGCTATGTTCAGCCTGCTTTTTATGAAGAGGGTTATAAATCCATATCTGCAAAAGGCGAAAACCTGCGATCGGGAGGTGAGATGTATATCACCTCGAGGCTCGATCACTTCGGGATACCATATAGATATGAAGACGACACAGGGATCCCGGATCTTAGCTACGCACCGGACCTCAAGATACTGAGACCCCGTGACCGTAAAATCATTTACTGGGAACACTTCGGGAAAGTGAATGACTACGCTTATGTACTGGATAATATTGGGAAGATCAAAGATTATATCAGCTATGGGATCAAGCCCTGGGATAATCTCATAATGACATTCAATAATGAAAAGGGCGGGTATGACGGAAAGCTGATCGATGCATTGATCGAATGCTGGCTGCTGTAGACCGGGATCGCTTGGGAGGCAGGGGAAATGTGCTGCGTGACAGCCGCCCGGGAAAGGAAAGCGCTTCTGCTGGCTAGAATACGGGCAGACGGGTTGAAAAAACAAAGCTTTTTGGTGACATGCCCGTACCTCTGTGATATAATCGTCAAGCTGGGGCAATGCGCCGGCTTACTATTAATATGCAAAACGCGCGGCGACAGAATGCCGCGCCAGAGAGAGAAATATGAAAGATATTGAGATCAGGGAATTATTCAGAAACACAGAAGAGTACGCAGGCAAAGAGGTAATGATCTACGGCTGGGTGAGGGGAAACAGAAGCTCCAACCAGTTCGGATTCCTCTCGGTAAATGACGGCACGTTCTTCACGCCGGTCCAGGTAGTCTATGAGGCTGACAAGCTCGCCAACTTCAGCGAGGTGGCGAAGTACCGTTTGAGCGCCGGCGTAAAGGTAAAGGGCACGCTGGTGCTCACGCCGGAAGCAAAGCAGCCGTTTGAGATCAAGGCTGACGAGATAGCTCTCGAGGCCGATTCGGAAGCCGATTATCCTCTGCAGAAGAAGCGCCACAGCATGGAGTTCCTCAGGGAGATCGCTCACCTCAGACCGCGCAGCAACACATTCTCCGCGGTATTCAGAGTAAGGAGCGTCGCGGCTTACGCGATCCACAAATTCTTCCAGGAGAAGAACTTCATCTATGTGCACTCGCCTGAGATCACATGCAGCGACGCTGAAGGCGCCGGCGAGATGTTCCAGGTGACAACGCTCGATCTCGACAACCTGCCGAGAGACGCAGAGGGCAACATCGACTACAGCAAGGACTTCTTCGGAAAGAAGTCCAACCTGACTGTATCGGGCCAGCTTGAGGGCGAGATCATGGCGCTTGCGTTCCGCAACATCTACACATTCGGGCCTACGTTCAGAGCCGAGAACTCCAACACAGCAAGGCACGCTTCTGAGTTCTGGATGATGGAGCCGGAGATGGCGTTCTGCGATATCAACGGCAACATGGACATGGCCGAAGAGATGATCAAGTACATCATCAGCTACGTGCTGGAGCACTGCCCGGAGGAGATGAAATTCTTCAACAGCTTCATCGACAAGGGCCTGCTGGAGAGACTCGATCACATCGTGAACTCGGATTTCGTACGCATCACATATACAGAGGCGGTAGACATCCTTCAGAAGTCGGGCAAGAAGTTCGAATATCCGGTAGAATGGGGCCTTGAGCTTCAGACCGAGCACGAGCGTTACCTGACAGAAGAGGTCTTCAAGAAGCCGATGTTCGTCATCAACTATCCAAAGGACTGCAAGGCCTTCTACATGAGGCTCAACGATGACGGCAAAACGGTCGCCGCGATGGACATGCTGGTGCCGGGAGTCGGCGAGATCATCGGCGGAAGCCAGAGAGAGGAGCGCTACGAAGTGCTGCTCGACAGGATCCATGAGATGGGACTCGACGAGAGCGCGTACGACTGGTACCTCGATCTCCGCAAATACGGCGGCGTATTCCATTCGGGATACGGACTCGGCTTTGACCGCATCCTCATGTACCTCACAGGCATGAGCAACATCAGAGACGTTCAGATGTTCCCGCGCACACCGGGCAACGCTGAATTCTAAAAAGTCAGTCAGCGGCAGGCAGGGGAGCCGCGCCGCATAATCAGAAAGATATAAAAGAAAACGATATAAAAACATTTCAGGAGGAACACATGAAAGGCTATTCAAGCGATAAGATCCGCAACATCGTACTGCTCGGACACGGCAGCACAGGCAAAACCACCTTCCTTGAAGCAGGCCTGCTGAACACAAAGGTAATCAGCAGACTGGGCAAGGTCGAGTCGGGCAACACAGTATCCGACTATGAAAAGATGGAGATCGAAAAGGGATACACCATCAACCAGACACTCGTTCCTGTAGAGTACAAGGGAACAAAGCTCAACTTCATCGATACTCCGGGATTCTTCGATTTCGCCGGAGAGGCAAGAGCGGCTCTTTCGACAGGCGCTACAGCGATCATCATGGTAGACGCTTCCTCCGGAATCCAGGTCGGAACAGAAAAGGCATGGGATCTCGTAAAGGAATACAACTCGCCTACATTCTTCGTGATCAACAAGATCGACAAGGACAACGTTGAGCTCGACTCCGTCATCGCTGCCATCCAGGACAAGTTCGGAAGCGCATGCGTTACACTCGACGACAAGGACGCTCTCGACGAGGCAGTAGCTGCTGCTGACGAGGAACTCATGGAGAAGTTCTTCGAAGGAGAGGCTTTCACAGACGAGGAGTTCGCTCATGGTCTGGCAACAGGTATCCACAACGGAGACATCATGCCGATCCTCACAATGAGCGCTCTTACAGGCGAAGGCGTAGACGAAGTTCTCGACTCGCTCTGCAAGTACGTTCCGAAGCCGGCTACAGTCGTTACAGAAGCTAAGGACGCTGACGGCAATGACATCGAGATCGCATGCGATCCTGCAGGAGACCTCGTTCTCTACATCTTCAAGACACTCGCTGATCCGTTCCTCGGAAAGATCTCATACGCAAAGGTCGTATCGGGCACACTCAAGTCCGGTGCTGACGTTTACAACCCGCGTTCAGAGAAGTCAGAGAAGCTCGGTTCGGTCTTCTTCGTAAGAGGCAAGTCCCAGGAGATGACAGATACAGTAGTCGCCGGCGACCTGGTAGCTCTCGGAAAGCTCCAGAACACAAAGACAGGCGATACACTCTGCGCTAAGAACAAGCAGGTTTCCGTAAAGCCGGCTGCATTCCCTACACCTTGCTACTTCGTAGCTGTAGAGGCTGCAGACAAGAACGAAGACGAGAAGATGGCTCAGGGCCTCGCAAGACTCATGGAAGAGGATCCTACATTCGTTCTCGAGAGAAACGCTGAGACACATCAGACACTGCTCGGTGGACAGGGCGACATCCAGCTCGGAATCATCCAGGCTAAGCTGAAGGACAGATACGGCGTAAGCGTAAATGTTGTTCCTCAGAAGATCGCTTACAGAGAGACCATCAAGGGCAACTCCGATGTTCAGGGTAAGCATAAGAAGCAGTCCGGCGGTGCTGGTCAGTATGGTGATGTACACATCAGATTCTCGCCATCGACAGAGCCTGGCCTCGAGTTCAGCGAAGAGCTCTTCGGCGGATCGGTTCCTAAGAACTACGTTCCTGCTGTTGAGAAGGGACTCCTCGAGTGCATGGAGAAGGGCCCTCTCGCAGGCTGCAAGGTACAGAACATCAAGGCTGTCCTCTATGACGGTTCTTATCACGAAGTAGACTCCAACGAAGTATCGTTCAAGATCGCTGCTTCGCTGGCATTCAAGAAGGGTATCGTTGAGGCTAAGCCGTGCCTGCTCGAGCCTATCATGAAGCTCGAGATCACTGTTCCTGAATCATTCGTAGGAGCAGTCATGGGCGACATGCCTAACAGACGCGGAATGGTACTCGGTATGGATTCCTCGCCTCGCGGCACTATCCTCCACGCTGAGGCTCCACAGGCAGAGCTCTTCGACTACGCTATCGCGCTCAGATCGATGACTCAGGCAAGAGGATCCTTCACAGTAGAGTTCGCAAGATATGCCGAGCTGCCAAGCAACCTCGCAGACAAGGTAATCGCTGCTTACAAGAAGGAGCAGGAAGAGAAGTAAGCTTCTCTCCGGATCATTACGGCGTTGCCGTAAGGTCGAGATGCTTGATCTCCGGGGGCTGAGCCCCTCCGATAGAGCCACTCTCCTGATCATAACGGTAAAAACTGCAGGCTTCCGGATCATTCCGGAAGCCTGTTTTCTTCTTAAAAATGATATAGCTTCGGAAACATGCGCACTGTCTTAAACTATAATAATAGGGTAAATACATTATGATGGCCGGAATAGGCCCGGCTGACAAGGGAGTATAAATGTATATTATTGACAGCTCAAATGCGAAGGAGCATTCATATCCGACTTACGGAAGACAGTTCAAATCGTACAGGTGGTATAAACCTATCCTGGTGTTCATTCTTTTCGCACTGTTCTTTGTACTGGCAGGGGCGGCGCTGGTTTTTATCGTGGCTTCGGCATCAGGCACAGGACTTAACGGAGCCATAGGGAACACTACGAACGCCATCTTTTCAGACAGCTATGATGACATGGATCTTGCCAACATGTGGCAGAATGTCGTGAACCTCGGCTCGGTCGTGGTGATGATCCCGGCTCTCTGGCTGGCGGCGATCATAGTGCGTGACAGACCGTATTCTTCATACTCCTCCTCTCGCGGAGGCTGGAGCCACAAGGTGTTCTGGAGGGTATTCCCGATAGCCTTCCTCTGCATATCCGTTCCGGTCATAGTGAACAATCTTTTTGTCGAGCACCTCATCGGTGACTTCCGGATGAAGTTCACTCTCGCGAGCTTTTTAGTACTCACTATACTCGGACCTCTCCAGTGCATCGCTGAGGAGTACGCTTTCAGGGGATTGCTCATGCAGACGTTCGGTTCGTGGCTCAGGGTGCCTGTGATCGCCGTGATACTCCAGTCGGTAGTATTCGTATTGATGCACCCTTATGACATGTACGGCAAGGCCGAGATATTCATCAGCGGAATGGTATTTGCGGTCACCGCGTGGCTGGGCAGAGGCATCGAGGTGTCGGCAGCCTTCCACATCTGCAACAACATGACGATCTTCTACCTGCAGGGAATGAACATGGCAACGATCTCATCCGAGTCGAGTATGGAAGGTCTCATATTCTCGGCTGTGTGCGGTGTCGTATATGTGGTCGTCATATTCATTATCAGCAAAAAGACTGACTGGTTCAGCAGTGTAAACAAGGATGATGCCGCCGCGTGGAACGAAAAATACGAAGCGAAGCTGGCCCGCAAGGCGGCAAAGAAGGCAGCAAAGGCAGAGAAGCGGGCTGCTAAGAACGCTCCGGTCGGAACCCACGAGGAGAGCTCCGGCGGAAAGCATTTTAAACAATGAGGAGGCGGGGGAGACCTGCGCCTCATGAATAAAGCACCATGAGCCTGCCCGCTGCTGTGGGCAGGTGCTTTTTATGTAATGCATTAATATCGATTCATTTTTGTTTTGGCTATTAAATATTGGAGTATAATATATATGGAAGAGCTTGCGCTCTGCAACTTCTGTACACGAGGAGGTAATAGTAAATGAAAAAGAAAAAGGCAATCCTGCTCAGTGCAGTGATGGTGCTTGCTTTTGCGCTTGCAGCCTGCGGAGGCGGCGGAAACGCTGACCTGTCTGACAGCAAGTACGTAGGCACATGGGTATGCAATTCGGTTTCGCTTGGGGACGCATCGGAAGATTTCAGCGGTGCCAGCTGGACGATGACGCTGAATGGCGACGGCACCGGCACATTAGTTGCCACAGATGAGAGCGGGGCTGAGGAAGAAGTCCAGAATATCACCTGGGAGCCGACAAATGAAGGTCTCAAGACTAAAGGTGATACGAAGCTGAAATTTGAAGACGAGGACGGCGGAATCGAGACAAAGATGCTTGGAGTAGAGCTGCACTTCGTCAGAGCAGAGGATGCTGCTGCCGATACTGCTGATGATCAGGCCGCTGCTGCAAACGGCGCTGCCTTCGTATATACCGGCAATGATCCGGTGCAGGCCGCTATATATCAGTATCTCGCTGAAACGATCGCTCCGAATTACGACTTTCCTGAAGGAGCTGTCTGCGTTCCTGTAGTGCAGCTCGTAGACGAGGATGTTGACACTGATGACGGCGAAGCTGAAGCCAAGGGAGACTTCTGGGTTTACAACTACGTTATCGAGGGCGACACTCTCAAGTGCGTCTCCGGCGGAAACCATGCCGGCAAGATGGAGCTCGTAAAGTCGGGAGACGGCTATGCAGTAAAAGAGTTTGAACAGGTAGCAGACGGAGGAAGCTTTGAGCCTACTGCCAGAGACATCTTCGAGGAGCACTATGATGCGTTCATGAAGATCAACAGCGATGAGAAGACAAGAGAATCTCTCAGGCAGAAGAACCTGGTCGAATACGTAAAGGCTAACGGTCTTAACGTAACAAAGTATCAGGATGAAGGCTGGGATCCTGTAGAACTGGCGCTGTAGATCTGTAGAACAACAGACTCAAAAGTGTCCGAACGAGGGGCCAATTTGCAGCCGGTTGCGAGGGGAGAAAGAGCAGTTTCACTGCGAAGTTCGAGCCCGCAACTGATGCGTCGCAAATTTTGAGCCGCGAGGCGTACCCGAGAGAGGAACTTTTGAGGATGTAATAAAAAACAGAGCAGGAGACGGTGATTCGATCTCCTGCTTTTTGTTTTATGTGTTTCATTATTTGTCGTATCAACTCCGATAGGCTTTGATTGCGTCAGTTATGTTGGCCGCGCCTATGATGCGTATGTTTTCGCTTATATCCGGCGCGGAAGGGGTGACTGAAACGGCGCGGCCGCCGTCTTCCACTGAGAGCCTCTTGCCGGACTGAGCGCTCTGACGGGCATTGCGCTCAGGGAGGATGATGGCGTCATATCCGAGCCTCACTGCCTCCTGCACTATCCTTTCAGCGTTAGGGACCGAACGCAGATTGCCTGTAAGTCCCACTTCGCCGACGGCGACCAGCCTGCGGCTCGAGGACATGCTCCTGAAGGAGCTGTATATCGCGAGGGCGACTGCAAGATCGGTAGAGGTGCTGCCGGTGTTCATCCCTCCCACGACATTCACATAGACGTCGTAGTCGAGCAGGCTGAGACCTGCTTTTTTCTCGAGTACGGCGAGTATCATGTTGAGGCGGTTCTGGCTTATCCCGATGGCGGTCCGGCGGGCAAAACCCACATTCGCCCGTGTCACCAGGGCCTGGATCTCAAAGAATACCGGGCGGCTGCCCTCATAGACAGCGGATACAACGGAGCCTTCCTCGCTCTCGGCGTTCTCAATGAGACTGCCCGAGATATCCGGCACTTCGATCATGCCTTCTGAAGTCATGCGGAAGGCACCTATCTCATCTGTAGTGCCGAAGCGGTTCTTGAACGAGCGGAGTATCCTCAGGTCTCTGTCGCGCTCGCCGCTGAAGCTGAGCACAGTATCGACCATGTGCTCGATGGTCTTAGGGCCTGCCAGCTCGCCCGACTTGGTGACGTGCGCCACTATGAAAACAGGCACGCTGCGGTTCTTCGCATATTTTATGAGCTGCCCGGAGCATTCCCTTATCTGCGTGATGCTTCCGGCAACCGAATCCGCGGACGATGAATACATGGTCTGTATGGAATCGATTATGATGAAGCACGGCTTTATGCTGTCGCATGCCGCCATGATGTTCTCTATATTGGTCTCGGGATAGATGTACAGCGAGTCGCTTATGTTTCCGAGCACGCGGTCGGCCCTGAGCTTAACCTGCTCCTCGGATTCCTCGCCGCTGACGTAGAGGACCGGGCCGTATTTGTCGGCTATCCTGCCCGCGGCCTGAGCGATCAGCGTCGACTTGCCTATGCCAGGCTCGCCCGAGATGAGAGTGAGCGATCCCGGAACTATTCCGCCGCCAAGTACGCGGTTGAGCTCTGACAGTCCCGAATCGATGCGGGAGTAGTCGTGCGTGCCTACTTCGCCGAGCTTTACCGGACGGCCTGCGGTGCCGGTCCGCCGCCTTGTATCTGCAGAGGTCTCCTCAGCGGGAGGAGCCTTGTATTCAACTATGGTGTTCCATGAGCCGCAGTAAGAGCACTGGCCCTGCCAGGCAGTGTACTCGTTGCCGCATTCGGTACATATATAAACAGTCTTTGCTTTTTTAGCCATCATTCTTCTCTGTATCTTCCGCCGGCTTTCTTACCGTCTCCATCTCGAACCAGAAGTCCGAACCCTTGCCTTCTTCGCTCTCAACACCGTACTTCGCGTCGTGCAGGTTGAGTATGCCTTTTACGATAGCAAGCCCAAGGCCGGTGCCTTCGATGGCGCGCTCGTGATTCGCGGAAGTCCTGTAATATTTGTCCCACACGTGGCTGATCTCGTCGGAAGCTATTCCCATGCCGTGATCGATGCAGTGGAATGTTACCTTCTTGCTGGTCCTGTTCAGCCTGATATCTATGTATTTGTTGTCGCCCGAATACTTGACTGCGTTGGATACGAAGTTGGTCATCACCTGCGTGAGCCTGGTGCGGTCGCCCACGACATAGGCAGGCTTGCACGGGTGGAAGTGGATCTCGAATCCCTCAGACGCCGCGAGAGCCAGGAAGCTTTCGTAGACGCTCTGGGCAGCCTTCACGAGGTCGAAGGTCTCCTTGTTCATAGTTACATTGTTTGACTGAAGGTTGGAGACTGAGAGCATGTCCGTAACGAGCCTGTTGAGGTGCTCGGTCTCAGAAATGATGACGTTGAGATCGGAGTTGCGCTTCTCCGGATTGTCTCCTGTTATGTCGATGATCTTCTCGGCGTACGATCTGATCATGGTGAGCGGTGTCTTGAGATCGTGCGAAACGTTGGCGATTATCTCGCGCTGATAGAAGTCGGTCCTTTCCATCTCGTACGAGGCCTTGTTGAGCGCCCGCGCGAGCTCCTTGGTCTCAGTAAAGCCTGCTCCGTCGAAATAGACATCGTGGCTGCCTTTTGAAAGCTCCGTAGCCGAGCGTGTGAGCTTTTCGATAGGGGCCGTGAGCCGTATCGAAAGGGCAAACGCCAGCAGCAGCGAAACGATGAGCACTATGAAAGAGACATATATGAGCATGTCGCGGAGTATGCGAATGGTGACGCGGTCAGGATAAAGAGGCGCGATGATGCATAGAATGTTTTCTGTTCCTTTTGCGTTCAGATACGAGGCGTACACGAGCCTCGAACCCGTGCCCGATGCTTCGCGCCTTGCCTCGCTCACGCTCCCGGAAGGGGACTGGGTCAGCTTTTCCTTGATGCGTGCTACATCTGTCTCAAACACCTCGCTTCCGCTGACTTCGTTCGTGCCGTCAAAGATCATGCTTTCCTCGCCGGTATCGAGCCTTATGTAGATGCCGTTCGTGCCGGCCGTCTGTGCCGCCAGGGAGTTGAAGGTAAAGCTGTTCTGCCTGTACTGCGTCTCGAGGGTCTCGGCCGCGAGTATTACCTCCTGAGTTCTGGCGCGCTCGTAAAAGCTGTTGAGGAAGAAGTTTGACAGGAACCAGAGCACCATCACAAGAAAGAGCGCAAAAATGACGAACGACATGAGAGTCGTCGTCTTTATGCTGCTGGTATCTATTCTCTTTCTGTCGCGCTGCGGGCTGCGCTTGCCGGTATGGTCAGCCATTTAAGAGCCGCTTTCCGTTTACTGCTCTTCGTATTCGAACTTGTATCCGACGCCTCTGAGCGTCACGATGAATTTTCTGTAAGGACCCAGACAGTTGCGCAGATTCTTTACGTGTGTATCTATCGTTCTGTCATCGCCGAAGAAATCATAGCCCCAGATATCCTCGAGGAGTTTTTCTCTCGAGAGGGCGATGTTCTTGTGCTGTATCATGTAGAACAGCAGGTCGTATTCCTTTGGCGTGAGCTCTACGCGCTTGCCGTCAACGCTGATGGTGCGTGCGGCTATGTTGATCTCGAGTCCCTCAAACTTCTGTATCGAGGAGAGGTTCCTGTCGGAAGCATCCCTGCGGTTGAGCACCGCGTTGACTCTCGCCATGAGCTCCTTAGGGCTGAACGGCTTTACGACATAGTCATCGATACCGAGCTCAAAGCCGAAGAGTTTGTCGTACTCTTCGCCTCTGGCCGACAGCATGATCACAGGGATGTTCTTGATCTTCTGTATCTCTTTTACAGCGCTGAAACCGTCGAGCTTAGGCATCATGATATCCATGATGATAAGATCGTAGTCGTTCAGCTTCACCATGCCTATGGCGCTCATTCCGTCGGCGGCTTCCTCAGCCTCATAACCGCTGAATTCCGCGTACTCTCTTATGACCTCGCGGATGCCTTCTTCGTCATCTACTATCAGTATTTTTTTCATCGGAAATCCTCCGTTTTTTCACAAATCATATACAGGGTTATTATAGCATATAAATCACCTGAATTGGTACGCATGGCGCTTCATAAAAGCATCCCGGCTGCGACCGGCAGGGCATCCGTCCTGGTATACTGTATGGTTACACACGCTTGCTTTTGCGGGCGGTTTTTGCCTGTATTGTTTTTTTTAATTTCATTATAGTTGACAATAAATAATGATGGTGGTAATATTATCTATTTTTTGTTTGCTTTTTGATACAAAAGAAGCTATAATACTGTCATATAAGGAGGAAAGCGTCTGTGTTCAAAATTGGCGATCATATTGTTTATCCGATGTATGGCGCCGGCATCATAACCGAGATAGTCGAAAAGGATTTTCTCGGCGAGATGCGGACTTATTATAATGTGTCGCTTCCTTATTGCCGGATGGAAGCATCCGTTCCGGTAGACAATACAGAAAGGCTCGGAGTAAGGCGGGTGATCGACCCTGTTCGGATAGGGGAGGTCATAACGGTGCTCAAAGGGGACACCGAACCTATGAACCCCAACTGGAACAAACGTTACCGCGAAAACACCGAAAGAATGCAGACCGGAGACATCCTCGAAGTGGCGGCGGTCGTCAGGAACCTCGTAAGGACGGACAGACTCAAACCCCTTTCGACCGGAGAGAAGAAGCTCCTCAGTACAGCAAAGCAGATACTTGAGAGCGAGCTCATCTACTCCGGAGGCTACACAATGGAAGAAGCAGACGAGATGGTCGAAACCAGTATATAGCCGGAAGCTTATGAAGGTATCGGCCGTTTATTTTGATTTATTGTAAGGGAGATCATGGTAAAAAACATTTCTGACTGGATATGCGCTGTCATAGTCGCAGCAGGTCAGGGCACGCGAATGGGGATGGATGTGCCTAAGCAGCTGTTTCCTTATGGCGGCTCTACGGTACTTGGGACAGCAATAAAAGCTTTTACTTCGCTTGAATATATCGACAAGGTCTATGTCGTTTCGCCTCAGGACGGATCACTCGATGAAACATACGAGGAGATCACGGCTGAATGCGAAAGGCTCACCGGCAGGGCGCCGGGGTGCATAACCATAGTGCGCGGCGGAGATACGAGAGAAGACTCCGTAAGGGAGGGCATACGTGCTGCCTCGCGCGACGCGCGCTCTGCGGGCATAAACGAGGACGACGCGATAGTTCTCATACATGACGCAGCAAGGCCGGGTGTAAGCGAAGACATAATAAAGCGCAATATAGAGAGCATGAAATACTGCAGGGCTGTTTGCACAGCTCTGCCTTCGAGTGATTCGATACGCATGATCAACTGCGAAAAACCGGAATATATCACCGGATTGGCATTGAAAGAATCAATAACATATCCTATAATGAACACTAACGTTGTCAGAAGGGAACTCATCTACAGAACACAGACACCTCAGACTTTCAGGCTTTCTGACATCCTGAAGGCTCATGAGCAGGCTGTGCGCGACGGCTACACAGCTACCGATGACGCCATGGTAGCGGAATACGCGGGCATCAGCGTGGCGCTGGTCGAGGGAGCTTCCTACAATTATAAGATAACAACCAGAGAGGATATTCACATGTCTGTCAGAACAGGTATCGGTTATGATGTACACAGACTTGTCCCGGGGAGACCACTAATACTCTGCGGGACCCCGATCCCCAGCAATCTCGGGCTGGACGGTCATTCGGACGCAGATGTAGCGATACACGCGCTGATGGACGCGCTGCTCGGGGCAGCGGGACTGGGAGATATAGGAAGACATTTCCCTGATACCGACGAAAAATACAGGGGCGCGGATTCAATGAAGCTTCTGGCTGAAGTCAAAGGCATGCTGGGCAACGTAAGGATCGTGAATGTAGATGTCGCGATCATCGCTCAGGCACCAAAGCTGGCGCCTTATATGGAACAGATGAAACAAAATATAGCGAATACGCTCGGGATCTCAGCGTCGGCCGTGAATGTGAAGGCGACTACTGAAGAGGGACTCGGGTTTACTGGCAGGGGAGAAGGCATGGCGGCCATGGCCACTGCCGCAATAGAAGGGAGTTTTTAAACAATGAGATTATCCAAGAACCATCTTAAGACACTCAGAGAAGCACCATCCGATGCTGTGCTTGAGAGCCATAAGCTGCTCGTAAGAGCTAACATGATAAAGCAGGAGTCCGCTGGAATCTACATGTTCCCTAAGCTGGGCTGGAGAACCGTAAGAAAGGTAGAGCAGATCGTCCGCGAAGAGATGGACTATATTGACTGCCAGGAGATATACATGCCTCACGTAAACCCAGCCGAGCTCTGGAAGGAGACAGGCAGATGGTACGCATACGGCCCTGAACTGTGGAGGATTCAGGACCGCAACGGAAACGACTTCATTCTGAACCCGACTTGCGAGGAGATGTTCACAGACTTCGTCCGCAAGGCGTGGTCGTCATACAAAGAGCTTCCTTTCTCGCTCTATCATATCCAGTTCAAGTACAGAGACGAGTCGCGTCCAAGATACGGCCTCCTCAGAACAAGAGAGTTCATCATGAAGGACGCCTATACATTCGACGCAACAGAGGAAGACCTGCACACAGCTTACATGAGACAGTATCACGCATACGAGAAGGTCTTCACACGTATGGATCTTGACTACAGGATCGTAGAGGCTGACAACGGCCCTATCGGCGGAAGCAAGTCCCACGAGTTCTCGGCTCTCTCCGACTGGGGCGAGTCCGACATCCTCTACTGCGACAACTGCGGAATGGCTGCTACAGTCGAAAGAGCAGAGTGCATGGATGATGAGCCGGTAAAGGAAGAGATGCAGCCGGTCGAGAAGGTGTTCACACCTGGAACAAAGACGATCGAAGACGTTTGCAACTTCCTGAAGCTGCCTGTTGAGAAGTCCATCAAGGCTCTCATGTTCACCACATATGACACAGACCTTCAGCCAAAGGATAACGTAGTAGCATTCGTCAGGGGCGACAGACAGCTCAACATGACAAAGCTGGTCAATGTTCTCAACGTTCCTGAGCACTACATCGAGTTTGCTGATGAGGATGTTACAGGCCCTATCACAGGTTCTGTTGCCGGATTCACAGGTCCTATGGGACTCAAGAACTGCATCGTAGTCGTTGACTCCGAGCTCGTAGGCACAGTAAACATGTGCGCAGGCGCTAACGAAGAAGACCACCACCTGGTAGGCGTATGCTACGGCAGAGACTACACAGGAGATATCGTTACGGATATCAAGGAGCTCCAGGAAGGCGACCGCTGCCCGCACTGCGGAAAGCCGGTCAAGTTCAGACGCGGTATCGAGGTAGGCCAGATCTTCAAGCTCGGTCTCAAGTACTCGGAGAGCATGAATGCAACATTCAAGGATGAGAACGGCGTAGATCATCCGTACTGGATGGGCTGCTACGGAATCGGTATCACAAGAACCATGCAGGCTGTAGTAGAGCAGCATCATGATGAGAAGGGAATCATATGGCCGCTGTCGGTCGCTCCTTATCACGTCATCGTGACAGTCGTCAAGTCGCACGATGAGACTCAGATGCAGGTGGCATACGACATCGAGAAGAGACTCGAGGACCTCGGAGTTGAAGTAATGGTAGACGACCGCGACGAGAGACCGGGAGTCAAGTTCAACGACGCAGACCTCATCGGAATCCCTATCAGGATCACTGTCGGCAAGTTCGCTGCAGAGGGCAAGGTAGAGTACAAGCTCCGCCGCGAGGACGCTCATGAGATCATGACTATCGACGAAGCGATCGCAAAGGCAAAGGCTCTTGTTGATCTCGAGGGCGACGGAAGATGCTTCTTCTCGAGACTTTCAGAGGAGACACTGAACGCTCACTAATCATTGAGCTTATTCGGATCGCCGGGCGCATACGTTGTATGAGATGCAGCCTAATAATGCGATGTTTAGTACAGGGCACCATTGAGGTGCCCTTTGTAGTGATTCGCATATTCCGGCCATATTGAGGCGCGCTGATGGAGACGACCCGGACCGATACCGTCATGCGATCCGTTAAAAAGGAGTTTTTTAAAAACTTCTACATGAAATGCACAAAAGGGGCATCTCATGTAGAAAAATAAGCCGGTTCGGGAATATACATCGATATACACAGCCAAAACAATAGGGAGAATGAGTGCTGGAATGGTCAAATCGCTGCTTTTGAGGTGAATCCGAGGAGCTTTTACACTTTTTCCGTCATTGAGAGACTCGTGTCAGCTGTTTTTTTCTACATGAAAAGCCGGAAAACGAACCTTCATGTAGACATTTTCAGAAAACTCCTTTTCTGCAAGACTCTGCACATGGATTTTGACGAATAAAAATCCATTATGATGAGGATTTATAATTCTTCAAAAAAGTTTTATGCATATGGTTCAACTGGCATTTGCTACTCTGATATAATTACTAAGTTATGAATGTATTGATTGAGCTTTTTGTTGTATTTTTCAAACTCGGCGCCTTCACTATAGGCGGCGGCATTGCCATGCTTCCGCTTCTGCAGAACACGCTTATCAATGAAAAGAAGTGGTTCACGAAGGAAGAATTTGTTGATATAGTCGCGGTGTGTCAGAGCCTGCCGGGAGTGGTGGCCATCAACATGGCGACTTATGTAGGTTACAAAAAGAAGGGGCTGATCGGCTCGGTCGTGTCGACGTTTGGCGTCACGATCCCGTCTTTCGTGATGATCCTTATAATCGCCAGGTTCATCAGGTCGCTCGGGGACAACAGCATTGCGATGGGAGCCATGGCGGGACTCAGGGCGGCCGCGCTCGGAATGGTGGTCGTAGCAATCATTCAGCTCATGCCTGCAGCCATCAAGAACAAGTGGGCGCTGCTTGCGGCGGCCGCGGCATTCGTGCTGATCGCCGTGCTCAGGGTCAACACGGCATACGTAATACTTCTATTCGCCGTACTGGGCATTACAGTCACTTTCGCCGGGAGTAAAAGGGCGGCTGCTGAGGTCGCTTCAGCCGGAGCGGGCAAGGCCGGCGGCGCAGACGCAGCGGAGATTTCCAGCGGCGGAGCTGCAGGTGATGACGGCTCTCAGGCTGAAGACGGCGAAGGAGGTGAGTCCGAATGATATTCTGGCAGCTCTTCATCAGCTTCTTCAAGGTAGGCCTTCTCGGATTCGGCGGAGGACTTGCCATCGTAAGGCTCATCTATGACAGCATACAGCCTTTCCTGGACATGAGCCAGGAGACCTTCGCAAATATAGTGGCGATCTCGCAGATAACGCCGGGGCCGCTTGCGGTCAATACGGCGACCTATGTTGGATACGAGGCGGCAGGCATAGGCGGTTCTCTGGCAGCGACTTTCGGAGTCATACTGCCGGCATTCATAATAGTCAGCCTGGTATGCCGCACAATACAGAAATTCAGGGACAGCAAGGTGGTAAACGGAGCGCTGGCGGGCATAAGACCGGCTACTATGGGACTCATAGCGGCAGCGGCAGCGACTCTCGTGAAACCTTCTCTGGCGGGCGAGGGCAGGCTCGGGACCGGGCTCCTCGAAAAGCTTGGCGCAGGCGCCGGAAACGGCCTGTTTGACGCCATTTCAGTCTCGCCAGTCGACATGATTTCTGTTATCATATTGGTTGCAACAGTAATAATGATAGCAAAGTATAAAAAGAGTCCGTTCTTTGTGCTGATCATCATGGGATGCATAGGCGCGATACTCGGAGTTTAGGATATGAGCGGACTGCAGCATTGAGGAGGCTGCGTCTGCTGAAAAGGAGGAGAAATGCAGGTATATAACACGCTTACAAACAGGAAGGAAGAATTCGTACCTATCGAGCCGGGCAAGGTAAAGATGTATGTCTGCGGCCCTACGGTATATAACTATTTCCATATAGGAAACGCGCGTCCGTTCGTCGTATTCGATACTCTGAGAAGGTACTTTAAGTTCAGAGGATATGATGTGAAGTTCGTTCAGAACTTTACCGACGTGGACGACAAGATCATCAACAGGGCCAAGGAAGAGGGCATCACTGCTCCTGAAGTTTCCGAGAAGTACATAAAGGAGTACTTCAACGACGCTGAGGCTCTTAATGTTCTCAAGGCAGACGTGCATCCTAAGGTATCGGAGCATATCCCTGAGATCATCGCTTTCGTGCAGGATCTCATCGACAAGGGATACGCCTACGAGGCTGACGGCGACGTTTATTATTCGACCCGCAAGTTCCCTGAGTACGGAAAGCTTTCCGGTCAGAACATCGACGACCTCGAGAGCGGAGCCCGCATCGCAATCGGCGAGGTAAAGAAAGACCCGCTCGACTTCGCGCTCTGGAAGGCCCGCAAGGAGGAATCCGAGATCGCGTGGGAATCGCCTTGGGGAATGGGAAGACCGGGATGGCACATCGAGTGCTCCACAATGGCAAAGAAGCATCTCGGCGAAACGATCGACATCCACGGCGGCGGACAGGACCTCACATTCCCGCATCACGAGAATGAGATCGCTCAGTCCGAGGCGCACAACGGAGTTCCTTTCGCGCACTACTGGATGCACAACGGATACATAAATGTAGACGGCAAGAAGATGTCGAAATCTCTCAACAACTTCTTCACCGTAAGAGATATCCGCAAGAATTACAGCGGAGACGTCATCAGATTCTTCCTGCTGAGCGGACACTACAGAAGCCCTATCAACTTCTCCGACACTCTCATGGAGCAGTCGAAGCAGGGATATGAGAGGATCGCTACAGCCATCGAGACACTTGAGTTCCTCAAGTCGAACGGAAGCGACGAGGCGATGGCAGATGAGGCCGCGAAGATCGCGTCGCTCGACAAGCACAGAGAGAAGTTCATCGAGGTAATGGACGACGACCTCAACACAGCTGACGGCATTGCTGCTATCTTCGAGCTCGTTTCGGAGATCAACCTCGATGTAAAGGACGGAGCATCGAAGTCCTTCGCTGAGGAGGCTCTCCGCAGGGTAAAAGAGCTGACAGACGTGCTCGGACTCTTCGGCGGCGAGGATGAAGAGGAAGGCATCGGAGACGACATCCAGGCGCTGATCGACGAGAGACAGGCAGCACGCAAGGAGAAGAACTGGGCACGCGCTGACGAGATAAGGGATCAGCTGGCTGCCATGGGCATCACTCTCAAGGATACGCCGCAGGGTGTACAGGTAATCAGAAACTAGCATATGAGTAAAGCAGATACGTTATTTGTAAATATGTGTCAGGATATCCTCGACAATGGCTTCAGTACAGAAGGCATGCCTGTGCGTCCGCACTGGGAGGATGGTACTCCTGCGCACACAATAAAGAACTTCGGCGTGGTCAACCGCTACGATCTGTCGGAGGAATTTCCTGCGCTTACGCTGCGCCCGACTGCGATAAAGCTGGCGACGGACGAGATGCTGTGGATATGGCAGAAGAAGTCCAACAGGCTGGCTGATCTTAAGTCGCATGTATGGGATGAGTGGGCTGACGAGAACGGAACGATCGGCAAGGCCTACGGATACCAGATGGCGAAGAAGTACAAGTTCAAGCAGGGAGAGATGGATCAGGTCGATAATGTGCTGTGGTGCCTCAAGAACGACAGGTACAGCAGGCGCATCATGACCAACCTTTACAATTTTGAGGACTTGTCTGAGATGAGGCTTGAGCCGTGCGCCTATTCGATGACCTTCAATGTCAAGGGCGATACGCTCAACGGCATACTGAATCAGAGATCGCAGGATGTGCTCGCCGCCAACAACTGGAACGTGGTGCAGTACGCCATGCTCCTGATGATGATGGCGCAGGTGTCCGGCCTCAAGGCGGGCGAGCTTGTGCATGTCATAGCGGACGCGCATATCTACGACAGGCATGTGCCGCTCATTGAGGAGCTCATATCCAGGCCGCAGTATCCGGCACCTAAGGTGACTCTCAACCCGGACGTGAAGGACTTCTACGCGTTCACCACGGATGACATAAAGGTAGAGAATTATCAGCACGGGGAGCAGATAAGGGACATTCCTGTGGCGATATAGCAAACGAGGCAGCGCGCTTGTGCTGCCGTTTTGTTTTCAGGGGAAAGACATGGACAGAAAAGACATCAGCAGAATGAATACGAGCACGCTCGCGTATCTTGGGGACGCGGTCTTTGAGGTCATAGTGCGTGAGAAGATAGTGACGGAAAAGCCGGGAGATGTGGACAGGGCTCATCATACGGCCGTCAGATATGTGTCCGCGGCGGGGCAGGCTCTTGCCGCGAAGGCCATGATAGCCGAAGGCTTCCTGACTGAAGAAGAGGAGAAGATATACAAGAGGGCCCGCAATCACCGTGCCATGTCGAGACCGCAGAACGCTGACCCGCGGGAGTACAAGATAGCGACCGGCTTCGAAGCCCTGCTGGGCTTCCTCTACCTGTCGGACGACAGGGAGAGGCTCCGCGAGATCGCGGCCGAGGCAGTCCGCATAGTTGACGCTGCGGGACAGGCGCAGGGCAAATGATTCGGGAGCGGAAGGACGGCGGAAAAGCTGGTAGAGAAGAATATGAAGATAAGGTTCTCGGACGAAAACAGGATATTCAATCAGCACAGTGACGGCATACCGTACCTGTCATTTGACATGCTCGACAGGCTGGGCGTGCCTAATCTGTACACGACAAGATATAAAAACTATGATGAGGCGAGCGGAACGGGCGAAAAAGGTCTGCGGCTGGCTGTGATGAAGACCGAGACTGTCGAGGAGGCTTCGCCGGTCTGCAGGGCAAACAGGGATATACTGGCGCGTCAGCTGGGATCGTCACTCAGCATGGAGCTGGTCACAGACCAGAAGCATACGAATTACGTGCATGTCGCCACATGTGAGGAGGATCTCGGTGTTGCTACGGTCGGAAGCTTTGCCATGCACAGGCAGTATGTCGACGGCATAGTCACTGACATACCGGGCGCGCTACTGACGGCATTCGGAGGCGACTGCCCGCCGGTCTACATAATCGATCCGGTACGTAAAGCTGCCGGGCTGGTGCATGCCGGATGGAAGGGCACGCTGGGGAAGATCCCGCAGGTGGCCATCGCGCAGATGACGGTGAAGTTCGGATGCGATCCGGCAGACATGTATGCCGCGATAGGCCCGGGCGTATGCAGGGACTGCTACGAGATGGGCGATGAGGTGTATGATGCCTTTGCGGATAAGTGGGGGCGTGAAGACGCCGACCGGGTGCTGAAGAGATACGCTCCGGGCACTGAGAGCGATGCCTTTGAACGGATAATCGGCAGGAGGGCAGAAGACGGCCGGGGCAAATACCATCTTGATCTGAGAGAGGCCAACAGGCTGACGCTGCTGAGAGCAGGTGTACCGGCAGATCACATAGCCGTATCCAATGTGTGCACCATGTGCAATGTCGACACGTTCTATTCGTACCGCGGCCGGGCGCTCGAAAATGAGCAGGTGGGCATGCTGGTGAACAGTTTCGGAAAGTAAAGGAACATGGATGAATCTTATAGTAGCTGTGGATAACAGGTGGGGAATCGGCCGCGGCGGCGGACTGCTGGCGTCGATCCCTACGGATATGAAATACTTCAGGGAGCACACGAGCGGCAAGGTGGTCGTTATGGGCCGGAAGACGCTCGAATCCATGCCGGGAAGGCGCGGGCTTCCTAAAAGGACGAATTACGTGCTGACGACTGATCCGGATTATGAAGCAGAGCGCTGCATCATCGTGAATTCGGAGGACGAGCTCCGGGAGGAGCTATCGCAGTATGAGCCGGACGATGTGTTCATCATAGGCGGAGCGCATCTGTACAATAAGTTCTACAGAATGTGTGACAGGCTGTATGTTACTAAGATGGACGCCGACCTCGATGCAGATACATTTATCACAAATTTTGATGAGGATCCTGATTTTGAGATCGTATCTGAGAGCGAGCCGATAACAGAAAACGGCATAACATACAGATTTGTGGTGTATCAGAAGAGAAGATAGGTGCGTGAGCGCGGCAGAAGCGCGGTGAAAAGATGAGCAAGAGAGATAACAAGAGATTCAACGATACGGAAAGAAAGGGAGCTCCTAAGAGGGGCGGAAAGAACCGCCGCGATTACGGAGACAACTATGAGCCTAAGGGCAGAGGCACGGGAGCGCGTTCGCAGTCTGCGGCCGGCAGGGGAAAGCCGGTACGCGGCAGATCGGAAGCGGCAGCCGGACATAAGAGTGCCGCGAGGGGAAAGGCCCCGGCAAGAGAGTCACGCAGAGTGCTCGGTTTTGACCTGAATGAGTCATACGAAGAGCCAAAAGCTGTGATCGGAAACGACGGTCTTGAGGTTGTTGCGGGCAGGAATCCGGTCGTTGAGGTGCTGTCGGGCGAGCGCGACGTGGAGCGCGTGTTCATCGCTGACGGCTCGGAGGGCTCGGTATCGAAGATAGTCGCTCTGGCAAGGGAGCAGGGAGTCATAGTCGACTTCGTGCCTAAGGAAAAGATAGACGCGATGGCTCCGGGCGTGAAGCACCAGGGAGTGGTCGCAAAAGTAAGCGAATACAAATACGCGGACATGGAAGAGGTGTTCGCGAGGGCAGAAGCAGCGGGCGAGGATCCGTTCATCATAATACTTGATGAGATCTCCGATCCGCACAATCTCGGCGCTATCATCAGGACGGCTGAGTGCGCCGGCGCTCACGGCGTGGTGATCCCAAAGAGGCGTGCCGCCTCTTTGACGCAGACAGTTGCACTGTCTGCCGCCGGCGCCATCGAGAACATGCCTGTGGTGCAGGTCACGAACCTGGCGCGCACGATAGAGGAGCTGCAGGAGAAGGGCGTCTGGGTAGGCGCGGCCGACATGGACGGCGAGACCTACTATGAAGCAAACCTCACAGGTCCTATCGCCATAGTAATAGGAAACGAAGGCAAGGGAGTCGGCCGCCTCGTAAAAGAAAAGTGCGACTTCGTGCTCTCGGTCCCTATGTACGGAAAGATCAATTCGCTCAATGCGTCGAACGCGGCAGCTGTGCTGATGTACGGCATCCGCCGCGCCAGAAAATAATTTTTGTGAATCGGGCATAAACCGCTTGACATTGAAACCCTTGCAAAGTATACTCATTGAGCGACTTTAAGAAGAAAATCGGAGCACTGGGCAACCGGGCTTCGAGTTTTCGATTGAAAAGACAGTAAAACAAAGCTTTATACATTAAGGAGAAAACAGATGGCAGCAGGCGTTAGACAGAAAGTCATCCTCGCATGCACAGAGTGCAAGCAGAGAAACTACAATACAATGAAGAACAAGAGAAACAATCCTGACAGGATCGAACTCATGAAGTATTGCAAGTTCTGCAACAAGGAGACTC
>Ga0256407_10002266_pt1 | contig 37260 bp, 19 predicted proteins | sample RumenRJG_04DNA_FD_193489 | JGI IMG/M metagenome (GOLD analysis project Ga0256407, IMG submission 193489) | Bovine rumen microbial communities from Lethbridge, Alberta, Canada - RJG_04 | ecosystem: Host-associated > Mammals > Digestive system > Stomach > Rumen | place: Canada: Alberta... | reverse complement strand
ACGTTCCTACGACGTTCCTACGACGTTCCTACGACGTTCCTACGACGTTCCTACGACGTTCCTACGACGTTCCTACGACGTTCCTACGACGTTCCTACGACGTTCCTACGACGTTCCTACGACGTTCGGACAATTTCTGGCGAAATTGTCCGTTACAAATCCAAAGTTATCTATCGGTTCAGAATTTTCAACTTACTCTAATTATGAATTGTCTCTAAAAAAACGCCTTGATAGCCGAGCGGCAATCAAGGCGCGAAACCCAACCCCAAAAAGTGGGATTCTTATTTGAACTTTAATGTTATGTTTCCGTTTACCGGACCGTCAACCCACTTTGCCTGCGACTGAGGGCCGCACAAGTCGGTTGAATTGACCTTGTTTCGGGCAGGTGCGATGACGTTCAGCACCGAGATTCCAGTCTCAGGGAATGTCCACAACTGGCGGTCGCGACCGTCGCGTGGCTGATATACGCCGATGTATACGTCTGGTGTGTTGTTCTTCAGGCAGATTGTACCTTCGGCTGTTTCGATGTTCATCCAATCAACGTTATCGAAATAGCCCTTGAACTCGGGATAAGTGAACGACTCACCCGGAATTGGGTCGTTATAGTCGTTCTGCCAAAAGCCGTACTTTGTTCCCTTTATGCGGTTCTGATAAACGCGGTAAGGACCGCTTCCAACCCACGACTTGCTCTTTACTTTTGTCTCTGGATAGTCGAAGGCGATGCCCATCATATCCACAACTCCGCTAAAGTTGTATGTGTACTGAAGATTTACCGAGCCGTCTGGCGCAAATGCCCAGCGAGCCTTGTCGATGTTTCCGAGTTTGTACTGAGCCGTAACGACGAGGCTGTCGCCGCTCTCCTCCTTCTGGAAGCCTACAAACTGGGCAGCCTCTGGGAAGAGTTCATACAGACGCTCCTTCTGCTTGGCATCCTTGTCGTCGTGGTTGTAGAACTGGTCCATAGAACGGTCTTCGCGGCGCACAACAACGGCACGAGGACCGTTAGAGAAACTGAACGACTTTCCACCAGCCTTCACGCCCAATAGATAGCCGTTCTTCTTGCTGAACGAATATTCGGCATCGCCAGCCTTTACGGTAAGAACCGTATCAGCCTCCGAAGCCTGAACCTTTGCGCCCGACTTGCCTGCAATCCACGGCTGGCTCTTTACAGGATAGCTCCAAGTGAAGAGTTCGTTTCCGTATTGGTCTGATGCCGTGATGTAGAGAGCCTCTGCCCCATCGCATTTGTCTACAGGCAGTTTGAGCGAGCCCGATGAATGAGGCGCAACATCCGGACCTTTCAGTTCGCCGCCCTTGACAACGGTAAACTCGCCGTTCTTTGCCTTGCCGTTCTGAGTGGCGAACTTAACCCACTGCCACTTGAACTTGCACTCGTTAAGATTGGTAAAATCGTATCGGTTTTCGATATTGATGATGCCGTTTTCGACCGCAATCTGAACAGGACACCATATTTCTTTTACAGTATAGTAGCTGCCCTCCTTCTCGTAATGAGGACCAACAAGGCCGTCGCATCCGTAGCTGCCCACGTTGTCGATGAAGCCGTTCATGTCAACACGCTTAACGCCCTCGTCAACCAAAGCCCAGAGGAAGCCACCGGCACAACGAGGATGCTTGTACATCATCTTCCAGTAATCGTCGAGACCAGCTCCGTGACCGCCGTCATACAAACCGTGAAGGAACTCCGTAGGCATGAATATTTCGGGCTTTCGCAGATAGTTCTGCGTTTCGCCGTAAGAGCGGTAGTGCATAGTCTCGAATCCTCCGAAGTTGCCCTGCGGATGGATTACGGGACGCTTCTGAGGGTCGTAGAGATGGAACTCGCCGTTAAGCTCGTCGTTCCAGCCCTTTTCATTTCCGTTGCTCCACCAGATTACCGACGGATGGTTTACATCGCGCGTAACCATCTCTTTTACAAGAATCTTGCCCACGGCTGTCTCGTGATGACCATGCCAGCCAGTCAGTTCACTCATTACATACAGTCCGAGCGAATCGCAGGCATCAAGGAATTCAGGGTCGGCAGGATAATGGCTCAGGCGAACGGCATTCATGTTCATGCTCTTGATGAGGACGACATCCTCGATGTTCTTTGCCTTGCTGAGCGTGCGACCGCTCTCAGGACGGAAACTGTGTCGGTTCACTCCGCGCACCTTCATCTTCATGCCGTTGATGTAAAGTCCGTCGTTGGCACGAACCTCAATGGTGCGGAAGCCGAACTTCTCTTTCTCAAGATGCAGTTCTTTTCCGTTTTTATCAATAAGTGTGAATCGGGCCTCGTATCTTACGGGCTTCTCGGCACTCCATTGGCTTATTCCCTTCACGCTGAAATCTATGTCGCAGCGGTCGCTTCCGCCTCTCACGGCAGTTTCGTTGCTGCCCATCTTCTTGCCATTCATGTCGAAAATCTCGGTGCGTATCTTTGCACCTTCGAGAGCGCGGTTAAGCTCGCAGATGGCAGTAAAATGTCCGTCTGCCTTGGCATCAATAGAAATCTGATGGATATTGAGAGCCGGGCGAGCTACCATGAACACAGGGCGAATAAGTCCGCCAAAGTTCCAGTAGTCGGCACGACGCTCCGATAGGTTTACGCCGGCGTTCTCGCTCTCCTTGCTAACCTGAACGGTGAGCACATTCTTCTTTGAGCCGAAGAATACGCGGTCGGTAACATCGGCTGTAAAGCGGTAGAATCCGCCCTGATGCAAGCCAACTGCCTTTCGACCGTTAATCTGCGCCTTGCAGTCGGTCATGGCAGCCTCGAACACCAGATATACTTCCTTGCCGTTCCACTCGGCAGGTAGGTTGAACTCGTACTTGTATTCGCCCTTCTCGTCGGCTATGCCTTCGGGAAAGGCCTTTCCGTAGAACTTCATTCCGTACTGGAATGTTCCGAAGCCCTGACACTCCCAGCACGAAGGAACTCCTATTTTTGTCCACTTGCCCGAGTTGTTTCCGCCCGAGCACTTAAAGTCCCATTGAACCATATCGTCGCAACCGTGGCCGCTAAGATACTGAACCTGAGTTGTTGGCGGAATGCCTGCCCACGCTGCCGAAGAGAGCGCGAGAGCAAGGATTCCGACTAAAGATTTTCTGTTTATCATTACTGTTTTCTGTTTATCGTGTATAAAGTTTCAAATGCAGGCGATAGTCACCCTCGGTTGGGGCAAACTGCTTTAAGACGCCCGGACCGCAACTGCTGTTGCCAAGTCCCATAACGGCGGCGTTGGTCTCGACCCATGTGGCTGACGATTCCGGAAGGTCGCAATCGTGCGTGCAGGCAAGCAACTCCTCGGAGCTGAACGGCAGGGCTGAGAACGAGAACTGTTTCTCGACTGCCTGAATGGTGATGCCGCTCTTGTCCTTGGCATTCTTCTTCAGGATGAGATAACTTGCGTCCTCGTGGTTACCGTTATCCTGCGGACGCGGATAGTGTGTGTACTGAGCCGTCACCGAGCTGTTGTAAAGTCCGACGAAGGCCGACTGCTTTCTGTCGGGATAACTGTCGTGACTTCCGCGGGCGTAATAACTGATGTTCTTGTACTGATTGCTGAACTTCCATCGCAAAGCATATCGCGGAAGAGCCGGAACAGAGCCTTCGGTCGTGAAGTGACTCTGAACATCTACGCAGCCCTTTGTATCGATGGTGTATTTTATGTTTGCAACAACCGAGCCGCTGGCAAGTTTCGCCGTCTGGCGCACAATTACCACTACGTTGCCGTCTGCCATCTGCTGCCAACTTATAATCTCGCCAGCAAGCGGAGCATCGAACAGGTTGTTCTTCTTCCACTCCTTGTCGAGCCAGTTGCCAAAGCCTTTGTCGTTGTCGGTAGATGCTCGCGAAACAGACAGTCTGCCGCCGCAGAAAATCTCATCGCCCTGCTGGGTAAGGCTGCGGAATGTTCCGTCGTTAAGAATCTGATAATTAAACGATTTCGATTTAATATTGATAATGCTGTCGGCGCGCGATGCCTCTACCATCTCGTCTGCCAACTTTACGACCGGAGCCACGGCAATATCGTTTTGAACGGCAAACTGAGCCGATGCCACCACAAATCCGGCAGGTGCCCACGAAGTGGCTTTCTTCAACTCGGCAGAAACGTTTATCTGAACGTTCTTTCCGCTGCCAATAAAGCGCGAGATGATGTCGGAAACTGCGGTGTTCACGTTGTAGAGCGAATCGGTAGGAGTCTTTGACAGAGTGCCTGCGCTCTCGGCCTTTACCGCGCCGTCAACCAAAAGCTGCACCTTTATGCTGTACGGAGCAAGCCCTGTGTGATGCTGGCGGTTGATGACAGAAATCTGCTTGTTGCTGCTCTTATATTTGAATGTGAGAGGCTGATAGACATGCTTAACCTCGTAATATTTCGGAGTAAGCTCGCGGTCGGACATCACGATGCCATTAAGGCAGAAGGCTTTCAGGTTTGGCTTGTCGCCGAAGTCGCCTCCGTAGCAGACCTGACTCTTGCCGTCGTCGCGCTTGCGATAGATGCCTTGGTCTACCCAGTCCCAGATGAATCCGCCCAACATTCGCGGATGCGAGTAAATCTCGTCCCAATACATATTCAGATTGCCCATTGCATTTCCCATTGCGTGGGCATATTCGCTTGTAAGCACAGGGCGGTTGTCGTTCTTGCGTTTGGCAATCTCGAGCAGACGCTCCCATCGTGCATTCTCGGCGCGTTCCTTGTCCTCGCCTTCGGGCACTCCCGGATTGAGATAGTCGTCCATCACGCGCGGATAGAATCGGCTTATCACATCAACCTCGCGAGGGTCGGGATTTCCGTCGGAGCCTTGAGCCCCTTCGTAATGAACTGGGCGAGTTGAGTCGAAGTTGTGAAGCCACGAAGCACAAGCGGCAAAGTTAGGTCCCCATCCGCTCTCGTTGCCAAGGCTCCACATCACCACCGACGGGTGATTCTTGTCGCGCTCTGCCATTCGGCTCACGCGGTCAATGTAGGCGGCTGCCCATGTTGGGTCGCTTGCCAGAGTTCCGCGCAATCCGTGAGTCTCCAAATCAGCCTCGTCGAGGACGTAGAGTCCGATACTGTCGCACAACTCGTACCATCTTGGAGTATCGGGATAATGACTTGTTCTCACGGCGTTGATATTAGCCTGCTTCATCAGTCTGATGTCCTGAAGCATACGCTCCTCGGTCATCACCCTGCCGAGTTTAGGGTCGTGCTCATGACGGTTTACGCCGCGCATCTTTACCGGGCGACCATTTACGAGGAACAGCCCGTCGCGAATCTCTACTGTACGGAAGCCCACGTTCTGCAAAACCTGCTGAACGATCTTCCCTTCAGAATCAATCAAAGTAAGGCGCAGTTTGTACAGATAAGGAGTCTCGGCTGTCCACCGATTTGGCTTCTTAACCTGCATCTTCATTCTGCCCCACTTTCGGTAGCCTCGCTGCGGATACCACTCATTCATGCGCGAAGCCTTGTGTTCGAGGTCGAGCACGTCGGCAACGTCAACCGTATCGGTAGCGATGGTTCTGCCGTTATCTGTAAGGACGGCGGCAAGGCGGTATGAGGAAACATCGAGCGTATCGTCGGAAAGACGAAGTTCGGGGTCGATGCTGAGTGTGAAATCGCGATACTGCCTGTCTGCCGCCTCGGTGCGGACGGTATAGTCGGCAATGCTTAGTTGCGGATTGCGCAGAAGATATACGCTGCGGTGTATTCCGGCAAGACGCCAGAAATCTTGGTCTTCGAGATACGCACCGTCGCTGTACTTGTAAACCTGAACGGCGATGGTGTTCTCGCCACTCTTCAGCATAGATGTTATGTCGAATTCGGCAGGCTCCATCGCACCTTGGCTGTAGCCTGCCATCTCGCCGTTTATCCAGAGATGAAAGGCACTTGCCACGCCTTCGAAGCGGACGGAGATGCGGCTGCCGTTCCATGATGCCGGAACGCTGAACGTGCGCACATACTGTCCTGTAGGATTTCGCTCCTTGTAGGTTGTGTAGCTTTCCTTCGGCTCTTCCATCACGAAAGGCGGCTTAATCCTGAACGGATATCCTGCCGAGACGTAAATTGGCGTGCCGTATCCGCTAACCTCCCATGTTGCCGGTACTTTTATCGTATTCCATGCCGAGCATTGTTCCCAGAAAGGAGCATCGCCCCACTTGAATGCACCGCCATCATCGCCAATGGCACTCGGCATCCAGTTGAACTTCCAGTCGCCATCGAGAAGGACGAACGAATCGCCGTTCTGCTGAACGAAAGGAATGAAAGAAGCCCGCGCCGCCTCGCGATTGCGTTGCAGAATGTTCTGGTCTTCGATATCCGCAAGTTGCGCAAGAGCCGGAACGAATGCCGAACCAGCCACAACGCAACTCACAAACAGTTTCTTAATATTCATATCTAAAAAAATCTTTTACTCTACAATCAATGCATCGAAGGCGAGTCCCTTCGTGTCTTTTGCCGAAAGTTCTATCTTGTAGTGTCCGGCGTTGATGAACGAGCCTGTGGTGGTGTTTACAACCTTCCACTTGGCAGGCGTGTCGGGCAGCAGCATGTCTTGCTCAAAGAGGACGACGCCCTTGGCATCAATCATGCGCACATGAGCCTTTGCCGGCTCGGTGTTCTGATTCATGTACTTGAACCGGAGAGTGTATTCCTGAGCCAGTCCGGTTGAGATGTTCCAGACTATAGAGCCGCTTCCGCCTTTCTCGAAGAATACGCCCTTCTGCTTTTTGTGCTCTTTTATCGTCTTCTTGCCTTTTACTGCGGCATCTTCGGCCTCGTAGGTCATCTGCGCACGAACGTTGTCTTCCTTAGGCAAAAGATTTTCCGGCATCTTCTCGTAGACCTGCTTGTCTGCCTCAGCCCAACTGAAGTTTTTGTCGGCTTCGAGCTTTGTTGTCTCGATGTTTCCGACAGAAGAATCGGCAGAGATTGCGATGGCTGAAATCACAGCCTCGCCCACCGCCACGCGAGGGAACGAGATACGGAGTTTTCCGTCCTTGGCACGAGAATAGACAACAAACTTGCAGAGTCCGGCAAAGCCTCGTTCTGCCCAAAGGTCGATGTTACGGAGTTTTACCGAGTCGTTCACAGCCACATCGAAGAGGCGGAGTCCTTCCTTGTCGGCGGTGTACGACTCGCCCCTACCTATCCACGGCTCAATCATGTACAGCTCGATGCGATAGTTTGTGGCGGCATCTGCCCCGACTTTGAATTCGTAATACAGCTGCTCGCGTCCGAAACGGAACGTCTGCATCAGCTTCATATCCTTTGTGCCTCTGACGGGCGCGGATATGGTGCGCTGACTTCCGAGATAAGGCTGAAGATTGTCGAAGCGGTCGTCCCACGAGTGCGAAACGGCCTTGTTATCCTGATGCCACAACTGACCATACTCATCTGTATAATCATCGCCGCCGCAGTTTATGCGATAGATGTAGTTCTGATTCGCCTCGCCCTTGATGCTCACCGCCTCGCGATGACTGTCGCCCTGTGCAAGAAGCGACATCTTCGGAGATTCGGGCTTTGCAGAGTCCATCATCATATCTTCTGCCGCAGGCTTGCCGTTTTTATACCCCACAGCGCGGACTATACCATAACGTATGCCGATGTTTCCGAACGACACGCGGCACTCGCCCTCTTCCTTTATTGCGGTTGCAAGATATTCATTTTCAGCTACATCGTTATACAGTCTGACGGAATCGCAGTTGGTGTAGACTTTTTCGAGACTGATGATTCTAACCATAGGCTCTTTGCCGCCAATGGCGCGGTAGAGATAGTACATATCCGACGGCTCTTCCCACGGCGTAACGATGCCTTTGTAGTTGTACGGACCAACCTTGTCAATAAGGCGCAGAGCCTCATCGGGCTGACGGCGGCCGGGATTGTCGTGACTGCTGTAAATCCATTGGAATTGTCCGCAGACGCTATCTTTTGCCGACCATGCCTTGCGCATCTTCAGTTCGAGAAGATTGCAGGCGCGGTCTTCGGTATAAGCCTTTGTGTCGAGCGACTCGCTACCGTGAAAGTCGAGGGTTCGCCATGCGCCATACTCGCCATTCAGCAGTTGCTTGTCGTTCTTCAATTCCTTATCGTACCTGTCGGGATGTCCGCCATAAGTTCCGCTCCAGTTCTGAATTACGTTCCAATCCGTGCCCTCGCCGCCGTTGCAAGTCGTAATCAGTCGCATATTTGTTGCGGTTGGGTCCATCTGGCGTATGATTTCTGAACACTCGGCAGCAAAATCGCGCGGCAGAGTGCTCTCGTTCTGCAATCCCCAGAGCACGAGCGAAGGCGAATTGCGGCGTTCCTTAACCCACTGGCGCAAAAGTTGCTTGAAGTTGTTGCGGAAAGCCGGAGTGTCGTACCAGATGTGCGCGCTGAACTGCGGCCACCACACAATTCCACGCTTGTCCCATTCGTGCTGATAGAGCAGATTGTGCGGATGATGCGCATCGCGGAACGCGTTGAATCCAAGGTCGGTAATCTGCTTTACGCGAGCCATTACCTGCTCTGGCGTAAAGGCATGACTCATTCCAAAGAGATGCTCGTACTCGCAAACTCCGTGAATGAAGACGGGCTTGCCGTTTATCATGAATCGTTTGTCGCCGTCCTTTCGGGTTAGCGGCCAACTTATGGTGCGGACGCCAAACGTAGTGTTCTCCTCGTCGGTTGTCTTTCCGTTGCGTTTTACGAGGGTAACAACCTTGTATAAGTAAGGCGAAGCATCGCTCCAGAGTTGCGGATTGTCCAACGTGCCTTTCTGCCTTACTGTTTTCGTCTCGCCGGGAGCAAGAACGACCTCGTCGGTAAGGCGCATCTTCTGAACGCCGTCGGCATTGCAAATCTTGCTTATCAGTTGAATTTTCTGCTCGGCAGAGGAGTAATTCTTCACCTCGGTCTCGACGAAAATATCTGCCGAAGTGGCCGATGCCTTGTCGGTGTTCCACACATGAACGCCGAACGGCTCTACCCTGACCTCATCGGTTATCTCTAGAACAACGGGGCGGAATATTCCGAGCGGCTGCGAGCCTTCGCTGAATCCCCATTCTGAAGAGCATCCGCCGCAAACCCAAGGCATATCTTTTATTCCCGAAGGATGTTCGGCCAGAATCTCGACTGAGTTCTTTGCGCCCGACTTCAGGAACTTGCTAATTTCGTAAGTGTGAGTTACGCGGCCCATCGGCTGACGCTCGGCTACCTTAGAGCCGTTTACCGAGAGTGTTCCGTAACTGCCTACGCCTTCGAGCCTAATGAACACGTGCTGATTAGGCTTAATCTCGGGCACATCTACCTCGGTGCGATAAACGGCTGAACCATGAAGATTGCCATGAATCATCTGGCGCGCGCCTTCGTAAGTGTCCCAGTTGTGCGGAACGCTGACCTTCTTCCATTCTTGCTTGTCGATTTTCTTTCCGTCGTTGTCGAGAAGACAAGTACTCCAGTTGTCTTTCAGATTGATGAGGGTTCTTCTGCCTTTGGCATCGGGCTCTGGAAAAGAAACGCGGCTCTTGCCCATCGGCTTGCTCGTTGCCACGGCTATTCCGCGCTGCTCGGCATTGTTTACAGCGCAATAGAAGTGATAGACCACGCCGTTATGCTTTATCACATAACTCTTGTGAGCAAAAAGTTCGTCGTATGGCTTTGACGGATAAATTAGGTCGTCGCCCAGCCAGTCGTACCAATGAACAAGGTCGTAACTGCACGCAAAGGTGTTGTATGCCTTGTACGCTCTTGTTGGATTGAAAGCCGAGAAGTAGAACATTACGTAGAGGTCGCCAATCTTCTTTATCTGCGCATCTCCGGTGATTGTTCCGCTGCTCTCGTGCGAGAATATAGGATTTCCGTCGAAACGCTTCCACTTCTTCATATCCTTGCTGAGGGCTATGCCGATGCGCTCGCCCTTCCATTTTGTTTCGGGATTGATTCCGCCAGCGTTGTAGTACATAACGAAAGGAGCACCGAGTTTCTTGCTCTTGTCGAAATAGATTGTGCTTTTGTACTGAGTGAGTTTCTCCCACCACTGGGCGTCGGCATCGTTATACGAAAGCAGAGGTGTCGCGAGCGACTGCCATTCATCACCATTGGCTATCGGCTTCGATGTCCATGCCAAACCTATGGAAAGCGGAGCATTAACGGCTTCGTAGCCTGTTCCAGGGCCGCCGATGTATGTCATCCAATTCTTGCCCTTGTACTTGCCGAGTTCTTCGTTACCCTCCCAGTCGGTGTTCAGAAGTCCGGGGAATCCGCCGCGCTGGTTGGCGTCCCAAAAGCCGTCGCGATATTTCAGGATACAGCCAACGGTGCGCCATTCAAGCAGATTGTCGCTCTCGGCGAGCCATGTCTCGTATCCGCGTCCGTCGGTTCCGCCCTTTCCGTTATATACGACGTATGTCATAAGCCACTTATTTCCTTCGCGGAAAACAGTCGGGCAGTCAATCTTGTGTTTGTTGTCGGCAGGCGCAACAACCATTCCGTACTTGTATGGTGTCTTTACTTCTTCGTAGATTTGCGCCATGCGCTCTTGCGTAACAACCTGAGCGCGTGCAAAGGCTGTTACGAGAGCAGCGAGTATCAATGTTATAGTTAGCCTGTAATATTTCATCTGAATATTGTTTCTTTAATAGAATAGCCAGTCTACCGACTTTGCCCCGCCGTTCAATCCAACGTTGCGAGGCTCAAGTTCGTCGTTTGTCGCGCCGAGAACCAAGAGGAAGCCGTTTGGCATATTCAGTTTGTGGTGTCCTGCGCCAAAATGATAGGCATGAACGTTTACGAGCGGCATGTTTGCCAATCTTATTGAGTTTGACAGATAAGGCTCTGCCTGACCGTATTCGTTGGCTGTTGCGTCAATCTCTAGTTTCGGAGCCTGAGCATATTTGTCCTGCTCGTCCTTGAAGTAGCCTACAAGAATCTTTACAGGCTTGTCGGTCTCGAACTCGATGGCTGTGAGCACGCTCGAATTGCGCTGGTCGTTGCAACTGAACTGAAGTGCAGTGAGTCCGTCGAGTTCTGGAGCAACAGCCTCTACTGCCGTGTTAGGACGGTCGTTGAACAGGTCTGTTCCTACCTTCAAATCTACTTGTTTGTAATTACTAATCCACTTGATGTCGGCCTTGTGCAGAGGTTTGTATTCCTTTGCCTTCACGTTTATCTCGCCTGTCTCAACCTTCTTCAAGTAGTCGATATTCTTCTTGAAGTTGTCAAGTTCGTTCTGATAATGCACCAGCATCTCGCTCCAATGCTTGTTCTTGCCATTCTCGCCCGTGATTGGTATGCGGCGCATCGTTGTCTGCATACTGTTGGCATAGAGATAACTGCCGTTTGTAAGGCTTACAAGATTCTTGTAATACTCCAGACTCTTCTCGAACAGCGGCAGAGCCTTGTCGAGGTCGGCAATGCGATGTCCCCACTGATAGTCGAGCACATATTTGCAAGCCATAACCTTGTATGCAAATGAATATGCAAATTCGCGATAGCAATGAATATCGTTCTTCAGTCGCTCAAACTCGTCGCGGTTGGCGGAAACTGAGTTTATGTCGATGGCATCGATAGCCTTTACTGCCCTGTCGCCGTGGTTCATCACTTGGTCTATGATGTCGAGGGGCAACTCTCCCTCGTGCGGAAGGAACTTCCATTCTTTCTCTACATACTCAATGAGTTTCTCGCCTTCTGGTCCGCAACTCTCGTAAAAGCCGGGATAAACGGTATATTTATAAGGGTTTATAAGTTGGCTCGCAAACATTCCAAGCAGTAGGCACTGGCGGTTTCCTTCGGTTATGCCGAAACGGCGCAGCAACTTCGGAGCAATCTCGCCGCTCTGCTCAAACGCCTTGCGAATAAGGTCGGCATTGGCATCGGTTGTTCCGTAGAACGATGCCAGTTCGCCGTTCCAAAAGTCGGCCTCGTCGCTGCGGTTGCGCTCAACCTTCCAAGCGTAGCGCGCCCATGCCTTGTACCACATCCAGTCGCGGTATAACTGTTCCTCGCGCCTGCCGCCATCGAGTTTGTCGGCAGTATAAGGATAATCCCAGTACGATGCCTGCGGATACAGATGAAGTGCGTTTGCTCCATGAACGGCGTGCATTGCCGTAACGGCGCGCTGAATGAAATCGGGCGAACTCCAGCGGAACGGCTCAAGATTTGCAAGAATATGCACGTTGCTGATGTGAATGCTTCCGAGGCTGCTCAAATCTTTGTGAATCTTAGACCACGGTCCGCGCGGCTGATATGTTGTAAGGCTCTCGCCGTTGTACTTGTGCATGGTGTAAAGATTCTTGTACAATGGCAGAGATGCGTCCATAACCATCTTGCAGTCGGTATCGTGAGCGCGGACAAGGATAGGCGGCTCGTCGGTGCGGCCGAGTTTCTTCAGTCCGTCCTTTACGCCGGGGATGATGGTCTTTGTAAACCACTCAACATCGTCGTCGTAGGTGTTCATTGCCTCGCCAAGGCATACGAGCAGACCAACGTTGCTGTATTTCTCAACAAAGGCGGCTATGCTCTTTCGGGTATAGTCGCTAAGTAGCGGAGTAATCTGTCGGTTTCTGTCCTGAGTCTTAATCTTGTAATGCTCGGCAAACGGCTTTGAAACCAGAATATTGTAGAACATCTGTATAACAAAGATGCCTCGTTTGTCGGCCTCATCGGTAATGAACTTGAAGATTTCTTCGTTCTTCTTGAATGTTGCGTCGTCAACCTCAACGGCAAACGGATAGTCGGGAAGTTTTACGAGCGATGCAAACGGATGGCCGTTCCACAGATAAACGGAGTTCATCTTGTTGTGTACAAGCATGTCGAGATACTTAATCCACTGCTGCTTGTCGTACAGCCACGGAAAGAGTTCGGGCGTGTAGGGATATTCATAAACCATTCTGCCCGGCAGAAGATAAGGTTTCTGAACACCGATGCACGTTCCGCGCAGAACCATCTCGGGAGCCTCGCTACGATATGCAGGAAAGTTGAAGTTCTTCTTGGCGATGTAGTTGTCTGCCAACTCAACACAGCCGTAGAGTGCTCCGCTGCCGTCGGCTCCGACGATTGTTGTCACGCCCTTCGAAGATGTGATGCTGTAGCCTTCTTTCTTCAGCGAATCGGCTCCTTCCTTCAGTACAAAAACAAGGTTTCCGCCTTTCGAAACGGGCTTTTTAGGCACGTTTCTGAAGACAGAAACCTTTATTCCCTGTTTGGCAAGAGACGACTGCAACTGCCCGGCACCAAACTCAATACGGTTCGAAGCCGACTTGCCCAAATATATACTCGCACTTTTTTGTGCCCTGATACTTGATGAAAATAATACAATAATGGTCGTCAGACCTACGATTTTACCTATATACCTCATTCAAATGTAAAAAAACAGTCAATAGTTAGTCAAAATTTCTCATTCAGGGGGTAAAGGTACAAATATTTTCAGAATATCAAGGACAATCGTTTTTATTTTTTCACAAGTACAATTGTTGCGCCGTATGCTTTCGACCTTTTTTCCATGTATTTAAGGAAATCGTCTTTCTTCGAGATGTCGTGTTTTCCCTTTCGGCACTCCATTGTCGATACAACCGTGACGACGTTGCCTTGGGGCACAGCAGAGAAACTAAAACTGCCGAATTCCGACTCTTCCTTTAGCGAATTTGGCAATGCCTCAATCTTCATGTCGTCGGGGATTGAGATGCGAACCGTGTCGCAGTAACTGTACGAGTTGTCTATCACTATTGGCGATGTGCGCTCGTTGCGGAATCGCGGTGTGCCAAACGACCTGAACGGATTGCATCGGATGAACATTCTGCTGCCGTTCATCTTGCCGTACACAGCAGTCATGCTGCATTTCACAAGCAGATGCGGCTTTTCCTCTTCGTGAAAATCTTTCACTTCGACATCGGTAACGGTGGCATCGTCAAGACGAATCCAACGGCGGACTATCTTTTTCAGCTCGCCTTTGTCCTCGCGCGCCATGCCGAAAGTGCGGCTGTATCTTCTGCCAAAATGGTCGCAACTAAAGGTTAGTTTTCCGTTGCCGTCGCTGCCAATCTTGACATCTGCGCTGAGGGTCTCGCGACTGTCGGATGTCGAATAATCGGGCAGACGGACGATTTTTCCGCCGTCTGGAGTTACGAGCAGGCACTCGTGTCCGGCAAGCGATGAATGAATGAATCCGAGTGGAAGTTGCGGACAGGTACAGTCCATCAGGATGAACTTGTCGTCGGGACGGACGATATACAGAACAACATGGTTCAGTTGGTGCATGTTCGGAAAGTCTTTCAGCAGATTCTCATCCTCGGTGCTTATAACAACCTGATACGACGTTATGCCTACTTGCTTCAGCAAAGCCTGCATGTAATTTGCCAGAGCCTTGCAGTCGCCAAATCCGGTGCGGCTAACCTCGGTTGCCGACATTGGCTGCCATCCGCCCAAACCGAGGCTTATGTTTACATATCTTGTTTTCTCGCCAAGATACTCGTAAAGAGCCTTTATCTTGTCCAAATCGGTCTTGCTGTCGGCGGTGAGCGAGTTCACTTCTGCAATTTCTTCTTTTGGCAGAACGTCGCGGCCTTCGGCAAGTTGCCAGTACCATTTTCCGAACTCTTCCCACGACTTCAGACTGCCGGTTGAGCCTCCTATTGAGAACTCCGACGGCTCGGCAATAACCATCGGATAGCGCATGTCGTCATCGTCTATATAATCCTCGTCTACAAGATGGCGATGCGCTGGAAAAGTCCACCTGTAAGTCTTGCCCTTAGCTGTTTCCTGAACGTCGAAATTCATTTTCGACGGAGTTTCGTATTTCAGAATCTCTGTCTTTGGCGATGCCGTAATCTGATAGGTTGCCTCCTGCATAGACTGATGGCTGTACTTCATCGGAGAGAATACAGGAAAATCGATGTATCCGCCGCGCGACTTCTCTGTCCATTCGTATTCTATCGTAAACGGATATGACAGAATCTCGCAGTCGTAGTAAAAATGCACGTTGTCCGATGCCAGATTAGACGACACGGCGGTGGTGCGCAAATCCTTCTGCTTTATCTTAGAGATTACGTTGCCATTAGCATCGTATGCCTTTCCCGAGAACGCCGACAGGTACGAGAACTTGTCATAAACACGGTGCCATCCGCTATGGTCGAGTCCTTTCTTGTTAAGAATCGTAACCACCCGGCGGAAGTGAACCGCAGACTCGCTACGCGCCGAGGCATCAACATCAACATCATAACTCCGCACCACCGAAAAGGCATTTTTCTTAAGCGAGTCGGGAATGCTCTCAACATCATACTTCACTTGCGCACAAAGCACCGCCGGCATAGCGGATGCCAGCAGTGCAAGTGCAAGAATATTTCTCTTCATCATCTGTGTTATGCTTTCTTTTTTAAGACAATCTTCAGGGAGTTGATATCAAGCAGTTCGGTCCAGAATTTCTGAAGTTCGGCATAGTCGGCTGCAAGAATGAACGAGTTGTTCACGTTGAAGTCGTAGACCGTAGTTATAAGTCGTCCCTGCTGCTTTATGTCTATTTTCGCCTCCAGTTCGCCGTCTTTGAAGGTAAGGAGTTTTCCTGCCGGAATTTCTTCTATTTCGTAATCCTCAGGAATAAGGATGCTCGACTTAATCTCGGTGTTCTGCAAGTTGCTGAACTCAATAGGCATATCGCGAGTTGGGTTTACGAAATAGTTATTGCGCTCGTCGGCAAACACCATAGGGTTTACATAAAGGCGGTCGCCGCTCTTGCCCAGCGATTTTGTAAATCGGTACTGCTCGGTCGAACTCAGTCCTGTTCCGTCAACGTTCTTCACGTTGTAAGACTGTAGTTTGCAGTCGCCCCACTTCTCAATCTTCTCTATCAGAGCCAGACTGTCTTCCGTCTCATGATACTGTTTCTTGAACATCTCGGCAAGGATGCCGGTACAAGTGTTGTTCTTTGTGCCCACGAGGTCGCCTTCCGGATTTATTCCGCATCGGATAACGGTTTTTGCGGCATGACCTCTGATGGCTGCCAAGTCGAACACTTGCGAATCGATGCTTGTAATTCCGGTTTCGTACAGAACGCCCTCGGCAAGTAGGTTGAGCGGAAGCACGTTAACATCGCCATACTCGGCAGAACAGTCGGCAAAGAACAAAGCACCTTTCTCGTCGGAGAAGGCAACGACGAAAGTATGCAACTTGTCTATTGAAGGATAAGTAACCGGCAGTCGTCCGCGGTCGCGAAGGCAAAGCAGAAGCGGAGTGCAGGTTATTCCAGCCTCGCGCAACATGCTCATGTATATAAAGTTAAGTTCGGCATTCGAGCCTTTTCCGTTCTTCACAGCCTTGTTTGGGTTGTCGGCAACGAGTTTGTAGTCGCCGTTCCACTTCAGTTTCTTCTGAATAAAGCCGAAGAGCACGCTCGCCTTCTTTGTTGCCGACATTCCGTCGAGCCCGAGTTGCTTCATCTCCTCTGAATACGGATTCTTCAGAGAGAGGCATTTCCGGTATCCGCCCTCCTCGGCAAGGGTCTTTCTTACGCTGTTCCACGATGATGTATAGTCTTTGTACACGGCTCCCGGAATGTCAATTCCGTAGAGTTCGAATGACAAGTTGTGCGAGTAGGTCTTAGGACACCACACAAATCCCTCGTCCTTTATAGCCTTCAGGTTCTCGGCCTCGGTGGTTACCCTCTCGCCCGCTGTCTTCAGCACGTTTCCCTGTACGTTGAACACCATGTCGACTGGCTTTCTGGTTGTGTTTGAATGTTGAAAACCTTTCTCCTCGATGTGAAACTTGAAATACTGCGGAATAGTAACGGTATAGAACGAATACTGAACGGGATATTCCTGCTGAGAATACCATGTGTCGATGTTATGGTAGCCTTCCGATATGTGGGTGTACTTATATTCGATGATTGTTCCAACCTTCACGTCGGGAATAGAGAACTTCATTCGCTCGGAATTCTCGTTCACCGTCTCCTTGAAGACGTATTTCGACGGCATCGAAGTCTTTACCACCTTGCCGTCTACAAGATTGTATGCCGTTGCCGACAGATTCTGTATGCGGTCGTTCTCTGTAACGGGGCGTTTTGAGTTGTAATAATACCTAATCGCCACGTTAGCAGCGTCCTTGCCGTCGTCCTTCAGCACTCTGATGCGGGTTTTCAGTTCTGTCTTAATGTAGAAGTGTCCTTCAGCATAGTAGTACTCAGTTTCGCCGATACGGTAGATATACTCGGCTGCAGCAGAACTGTCGATGGCGCAGACCATAGTCTTGAAGTCGGCAACATCGACCTTGGCAAACTTTTTCTGCGCATGGGCGCAAAGGCTTCCCGTCAGAAGAAGTGCCATTAGTGAAATACCTGTTTTCATAAATTGAATGAATTAACTTTTTGGATTGAATTATTACTTGTTTTTGGATTTTATATTGAATGATGGGGATAATTTGCAGCAAAACTAATCGCTATTGTCATATATACAACATTGTATATTCATATCTGTTCTATCATCGATAAATTTCGATAAATCAGAGAGTTCACTTTCTTTTCCGTTTATTTCACCATCATATTTAACGGCTTCACCGAGAAAATTGAGCGGAAGTTCGTTGGCACGGCAATATTCGGCAGAAGAATCTGCGCAATAAGCCGTCGTCGCGAAGTCGGAAGCACCAGCCTCGGCAAACATATTCCGCGAATAGACAGTTGTACAGCACACAGCGACCAATGCCACAAATGCGACTGTTGTTTTCATGATAATAGAATTAAAATGCTTTTTAGCCTTAATGATCATATCTCGTTTTCAAAAAACGTTGCTAAAATACATTTTTCTTGACAATGGCACAAGAAAAAGGATAGTTTTTTTGCCAAGGGGAAATCATTACTCGTATTACAGTAAGTAAAAGAAAAACAAATCCCCTATTCTGCCAACCTGCTATATCAAAACGAGATTATACAAACATGTATGAAAACGTGTTCCGCCTCTCTTTCCAAAGTCAGAAAGAAAAGCGGAACACGCTGCACTAATCCGTTCTTTTGCTTCATAGCCGTTTGTATATTGCCAACAGATATTTCCTTATCGGAAGCAGCCAGTACCACAGTTTTACGGCAAGTCGCCGCCATCTGCCATACAGATAATGCCTCTTTGCCGACGAATCTACAACGTGGGTTGCCAGCGCCTTTACATCGGCAGCCGAGCAATGCTCTATGGCTATGAGGTTGCCGTCGCCCATCAGAAAGAGGTCTTCGCCGTCTATGCGTACAACGCGATGCACTACGTATTTGCAGTCGTCTACCCATGCCAGAACCACATCGCCAACCTTTGTCTGTGCAGGCTTTTGTAAAACAACGCAGTCGCGCTCGCCCACAATAAAAGGCAGCATACTCCACCCCGTTACGGGCAGCGTAACTGTAACACCTTCGTTTACCAGTCTTATTGTTTCTTCTATGATATTGTCACAAGCCATTACGCGCTATAAGTTCTGTACGTTTCTCAAAAATATGCTTCTGTGTCTCAAACGATTAGGTATTGAACTTAGGATATATTTCCAAAATTGCAGTTCCATGTTCATACATCCCACAAAGTCAAAGGGGATGCCTCGCAGATTCCGAAGTCTTGAATCCAGTACCTCCATCCAGATGTTGCTATATTGTTCCTGCTCTTCGTATCTTCCGAAATTGCCGCCTTTCATTATCATGCCATGCATATATTTTCCAAGACTGCTATTGGGTTTGCACAGCATTTTGTCGGATTCGAGACCGATTTTTTCTTTTAAAATCCACATCAAAGCACCTGCCGTATTCTGCAACCCGAAGGGGCGAAGCAGAGACGATACGCAATTCCGTTCCTCGGCTGTAGAATTTTGCAGCAGCCAATAGTAGTCTACAACTTGGCGCAATCCCACACCAGCCATTAACACATGCTGCATTATATGAGCCATTTGCATTACAAGGGCGAAAAGCACAGAAGGCGAATAGAAACCACTCTCGGTCAGAGTAAGATTGTTTATTTCCCGTTCCTGCCAACGCAGCAGTCTTTCGTTTGTCTTTGGGTTATGGGTTCCTGCCGAAGGCTGGAAATGCGCTTCTATATCCACCCCATTCTCCTGATAATGTGCATGGTGGCTATGAGCGGTTTCCTCGGCATCATACTCTTTTCCCATACTATCCAACAGACTCAGCACCTTTTCTTTTCCGCCTTCAACCCAAATGTCTATGTCGCCGGGCTGACGGCAGAATTTGTCGGGATAGAGGCGTGCATTTGCCTGCCCTTTCAGGATTGCTGTTTTGCAGCCTTGCTCGGCAAAAAGGCGTGTTAGGCGCGCTGCCTCGCTGTTAAGTTTCTCGTTCAGTCTGCGGATGTTATCAGCATCGTAAGCCCATTGCATCAGCACGTCGAAAGGCGGTTTTTTGTCCTCGGAAAGCGATTTAACACCATTGTATAATATACCGACAAGTGTCTGACACTCAGCCTCATCATACATCCACATCCAATCATCGTCACTTAAATCTACTGAAAAGTCCTGCGTCTGACCTAATGCCAGGCGCAGGAGCATATAGAATTTTTCGGTGCGACAGATTTGCTTAGTGTCTTTCATTTAACAAGTCTTTTTCTGATTAACACTCTGTTATCTGTTTCACAGGCACTTAATCAACCTGCCAATGCCATATCTTTGCTGAAGGATTACTGCCACCAGAAGGAGGATTAGGGTTAGTAGTGTTGCACTTTTTTGCACTTCCACTCAGCAAATGAGCCTCGTGCTGCAACTTAACCACTCTCATCGCTGGCTTGTTGTAGCCCTTCTTAGACATATCTATTGTACGAATTACATTTTTCATATCTTTCCGTTTTAAGATTTTCGTATGTTATTATCTCGCCCAAGCATAAGAATCGTTGCCTATTATCACTTAACAACGACCTTCTTGCCATTGTGGATGTAAACACCGCTCTTTGTAGGCTCGGCTGGCAGTTTGATGCCGTCGATAGTGAACCAGCCCTCGAAGGTGATTTCGCCAGTTTCTTTTGATATCGCACCTACGTTTGTAACCTCGCCGTTGGCATCGCGCAAAACGACTGCAATACTTGTAGGTCGATTGTTACCTGACTGGCGTGTCAACTTCTTTGTATCATTATTTGCGTCATCACCAACATACTGAAGATATGCACGCAAAGGATAAATGAAAGCACTAGTATCAAAATATCCATCACCCGAACACTTTACAAATTCACCAGCTGCAACAGATTCTCCTGTTCCAATCGACGTGCCTTCCTTTGCCGCAAATCCATAATAATCGCCAACTTCGACACAGTTCATATCTTTGTCCATTACCTTAATTTCAGAACTTGCTACATCTACAGATTTGTCAACCCAACGTACTGTTTTGTATGTGCCTACAAAATTCCAGCAATCGCATGATACTGTTGCATCACCCGTATAATAATGAACTAAATTGCCATGCAAATCAAATTCAAGTTTAGTTGCTGTTGGGACAATTATATAAGGGGTGTTTCTTTGCAGATTATTTGCAGCTACAGATGTCATAGATGCTACCCACTGTCCTTTAGTTTCGTCATAATCTACACATGCAAACTCATAGAATTTTCCTCCTGTTACAGTCATACCAGTAGTAGGGAATGGTAAAACAATAGTAGCCGGCACACCTATTTTGAAAACGCGTTCACATTCAATCTCATTCAACATTGTGCCTGCACCTTGAGGATTTTCTACATCAGATTCTGTATCCCCATAGATAACAGCCTTATATGGTCCCGGATAAGTTCCTATAAGACTAAATGTTCCCTGTGACTGCGCCCATGCTCCGGCAGAGAATATGGCTGCGAGCATCAGCATAGCTGCGCGTGCCGAAAACATTTTTAGTGTTCTACTTTTTTTCATAATAACATATTATTTGGGTTAATAAAATAGTATCAGCGTGAAAAGTTCAGCAAAAAATTCCTCAAAATATTCATCTGCAGTTAAAAATCATGTCTTAAATAATAAAACGTGGCTAAATTACACATATTCTTTCTATTAGACAAAGGAAAAATAACATTTTATTTTGCAAAACGTAAATTTTCCATCATTTTCTAAACATTTGAAAAAAAACAATTATTTAATGGACAATTCAAAAATCACAATTGACAATAGAGTAAGTTGAAAATTCGGAAAAAAATGGAACGCAGAAAACCCAAACGAATCCCGAAGGCATCCCGAAGAAATAGCCACAAATCTTCGTTCTGCCGAATTTCCGTACTGGCGTATTTTTTTGATAGCGACAAACAGACTGAGGTCTTCGATTTTAAGTTTTAGCAGTTAGGAAAGAAAGAAGGGCGGCTTCTTTCGCCGTGGCGAAAGTGCCGTCCTCCTTGGGCGTTAGTTTTTCCAAGCCGCTGACGCGGCTAAATCAGATATTTTGGAAAATGGAGAAACCATTTAGAAAGCAATGACAGAGCGAACGATGCCTGTATGATAACTAATAGTCTTATCTCCCGTCACAATTTTACCAGAAGCGAAAGATACGCCATATACAGTGGTAGATGTAGAGCTTTCCGTACTTGACCAATAGCCAGTAGCTTGAAAACCAGTACCACCTGCACCGGTAATGATACTATTCAAGTTACTAGCTGTGTAATTACTGTTACCCGATTCTGAGAGTCCTTCAATAATAGCAGTACCACTCTTCTTGGTTGCAAGTCCCTGACAAATCTTTTCTAACTGGGTTAGAGACGGCAAGAACCAGCCACTGGTGCCACCAGGAACCACGGTGCCGTTATTGCTCTCAGCAGCACTTGCGGCAGCGTTCCAAACAACGCGGCCAGTGACGGCGTCACTCATGCCAATAGCAAGACCTCTGTAAGACCCAACTCCTGCGTCTTTTGGATTGCCTACGTATGAAATTATTGCAACTGCTGTGGTGTTTACCGCTGTAGCAATGGTTGTATTGTCGTAGACTTTACCGTCGATAGCAATCACCCTGCCAACGTCATTGGCAGTAGCTTCTGTAAAAGGAATAATAGGAGTCATCCTCCAACTTACACTATAGCCATTGCCAGATGCGTAGGTCTTTCCAGTCAATAGCTTAACATAGTCCTTTGAGCCACCGGTGGTTGTAACCACAACGTTCTTTGAAACTATAGGCTTAATAGCGACATAGATAGGACCTGCAGCAGCCGAACGGGTTACTGTATAAGTATCCTCATCTGCCTTAACTGTTACATCAGTAACGTTACCAGTAATTTCGTTGGCTCCATCGCTGTCCTTGAGGGTAAGAGCAAGGATGGCGAGCTGGTTTTCGAGCGTACAACTTGGAAGATTTTCGCCTAGCCACTCTCCTTTATAAGTAGCCAAGTCAAGATTGCTGGCAAGGCTTGCCAGAGTACCGTCTTGATTAGCAAGGGCATCGTAGTTGATGGAGCCGTCAGCCCTCGCCATAGATGCAGGATAAATGTAAGTTACATCTATCGACTTGTCAGGTGTTTCAAGGTCGAAGGTAAATGATGCACTTGTGCCGGCATCCTTGATATCGTCTGCTTTGAGGGCACGGCTCACAGCCTTTACCATGCCACTTCCGTTGCTGTAAACAATAGCCATCTGCTCGCCAACGGCAAATGTCTTAACGCCTTCGCCAGTCAATGCACGCGTTGTTGCGCCGGCGTCGAGTGCAACGCTGGTGGTCATGGTTACAACTTTTTTACTTGTGTTCTCAAGCTGCTGCGACTTGTCGATGGCGCTGTCGTCATCGTTTGAACAGCCAGTCATTACTGCGCCCACGAATGCAAGGGCTACAATACTAAGAAATCTCATTGTCTTTTTCATTGTCTTGATTTTTTTAACTTCAAATTGCTCATGCACGACAAAGACAAGCACGCCTTATTAAGTCATCGTGCAATCACAATTTTACTTGCGTTTGCGGGTTCGTTACTCTTCAGTAGGAGTATTCCAGATGTAGTTTTTCGTACCAGTTCCATCGCCGGAACCAGATGTACTATAGCTACCTGCCAAAAGATGGCTGTGGTGCTGTAACTTAACGACCTTCATCGCCGGTTTACGATACCCCTTTCTTTTAATGTTTACTCTTTTCATAATTCTCACTTTTAAAGTTAATAAATATAAAGCAAAATCGAAATTCTTTTTTATGCAAGAACATAGTTTTTTCTCTCCGCAACAACTAAAGCAGATGCCACCACGCGCAGCATAGCTGTACGTTTAGACAAAAAAACTAAGAGTTCTGTTTTTCCATAAAAACTATCTCCATTTTAACAGTATCAGCGTGAAAAGTTCAGCAAAAAAATTCTTCCAAATATTCATCATCGTTAAATGTTCATGCCCTTAAACTGTAAAAACGTGGCTAAAGTACATATATTCTAACAATTATCCAAGAAACGGATAGTTTTTTTTGGGAAATAATAATTTTTATCACGACTTTCTAAAAAAATGTAAAAACCGTAAAGTTTTTTCGGCACATTTTTACTCTAAAAAAGTTCGAATATCATGGCACAAAAATCAGCATTTTTCAACCCAAAGAAATCATCATACACAATATATAAAGAAAAAGAGCGTTGAGTATATATTATTTATAATATTACACAATATGATTGAATTTGTTAGAGGCACACTCGACGAACTGACTCCGGCAACTGCCGTGATTGACTGCAACGGCGTTGGTTATCTGCTTAATATATCGCTAAACACATTCTCTGCCATTCAGGGAAAGAAGGATGCAAAACTATACGTCTACGAGGCTATCCGCGAAGATGCCTACGTTCTGTACGGATTTGCCACAAAAAGCGAGCGCGAGCTGTTCCTGCTGCTCATCTCGGTTTCGGGCATTGGCGGCAACTCGGCACGAATGATTCTGTCGGCATTCACTCCGGCCGAACTGTGCGACACCATAACCACCGAGAACGACAAGGTTCTGAAGGGCGTAAAAGGCATAGGACTGAAAACGGCGCAGCGAATAATAGTCGAATTGAAGGACAAGGTGGGCAACATTGCCAACGCCAACGGAATAAGCACAACGGCATCGGCAGACTCGGCCGTAAGCAGCAAGACGAAGGAGACGCGCGAAGAAGCAGTGAGCGCACTCACCATGCTCGGCTTCGCACCTGCCCCTACAAGCAAAGCGGTAAACGAACTGCTGAAGGAAAATCCCGACTACACAGTACAGGAGGTTATAAAGATGGCATTGAAGATGCTGAAATAATCTTGACAAACATTTTTTGATGATTGGCTTTAGACAATGGAACAAGGCTGCCGTCCTTTCTGCTCTGGTGTCGTTGGCTTCTGCCAACTGGGCAATTAACATCCTCACACCAGAGGCAAGGATAAAGACCGCCTTAAACAACGAAATAAATTCTGAATACAAGACTCAGGCAGATTCAGACAGTCTTGCTCACCCTCGCTTTGGGGTGAGCAAGACTGTTGCTATGGAGCAGGACGAACTGAAAGAGAAAGCATCGGACCTGAAATCGCCCGACAACCTTAAAACCGAAGCCGAATACAACGAGAAGGGCAACTACTACCGCGTAGGAAACAAACTCGGAAACAGTTTTCTGAACACGCCGTTCATAATGTCGGTAAACGAATACGGACAATGGCGCGAGAGGCAGGCAATGCGCGCCTTCTTCAAGCAGAAGAACGACTCGGCATTCGTGGCTAAGGGCAAGGACAAGTTCGACTTCAGCGACATGCACTTCGACCTTGGTCCGGCCGAGAAGATTTTCGGCAAGGGCGGCGTGCAGATAAAGACTCAGGGCTCGGCTGAGATAAAACTCGGCGGAAACTACAAGAACACCGAAAATCCGAGTCTGCCGCTGAGAAGCCGGCGCACGTTCGGCTTCGACTTCGACGAAAAAATAAATCTCTCGCTCAACGGAAAGGTGGGCGACAAGATGAAGATGAACCTTAACTACAACACCGATGCCACGTTCGACTTCGACACAAAGAAAATCAAACTCCAGTACGAGGGCAAGGAGGACGAGATAATAAAACTTCTCGAAGGCGGAAACGTGAGTTTTCCTTCGAACAACTCTCTCATATCGGGCGCATCGTCGCTCTTCGGAATACGCGCCGACATGCAGTTCGGCAAACTGAAGTTGCAGACCGTGGTTTCGCAGAAGAACTCTACTTCGAAATCGGTTTCGTCGAAAGGCGGAGCACAGACAACGCCGTTCGAGTTCTCGGCCGACAACTACGACGAGAACCGCCACTTCTTCCTTGCGCAATACTTCCGCGACACATACAACGCCAACATGGCAAAACTGCCTAACATCATGTCGGGCATAAACATAACGCGCGTAGAGGTGTGGGTTACTAACAAAAACGGCAGCTACACAAGTCCGCGCAACATCGTGGCTTTCACCGACTTGGGCGAGGGCCGCCATCTTAGCAACCCAAGTTGGGGCGGCGGCTCGGCAAACCCAAGCAACACAAGTAACACGCTCTACTCTACCGTTTCGCAGATTCAGACGGCACGAGACATTGAACAGGTAAGCACCACGCTCGACGGATTCAACAATCTGGAGGGCGGCGTGGACTACGAAAAGATAGAGAACGCCCGAATGTTAACTTCGTCGGAATACACGCTGAACAGCAACTTCGGCTTCATCTCGCTGAAGAGCACTCTCCAGACCGACCAAGTGCTTGCCGTTGCGTTCGAATACACCTACGGCGGACAGACGTATCAGGTGGGCGAATTCTCTACCGACATAAAAGACTCAAACTCTGCCCTTCTCGTAAAACTTCTGAAGAGCACCAGCAACTCGCCAAAATCAGGCACATGGAAACTGATGATGCGCAACGTCTACTCGCTCGGCGCATACTCTATGCAGAAAGAGAAATTCCGCCTCGACATAAAGATTCAGAGCGACACTACGGGAATCTATTCAAACTACCTGCCCGAAATCGAATTCAAGGACAAGACTCTGCTGCGTCTGCTGGGCTGCGACCGTCTGGACAACAGCAACAAAAGCAATCCTAACGGTTATTTCGACTATATCGAGGGCTACACCGTAAACTCATCAACCGGACGAGTATATTTTCCGGTGGTCGAGCCTTTCGGCGAGGACCTGAAAAACGCAATCATTAAGGGCGGAGCATCCGAAGCCACCGCCAACAAATACTGCTTCAGCGAACTGTACGACAGCACCAAGACCGTTGCCAAGCAGATTGCCGAGAAGAACAAATTCATGCTTGCCGGACAGTACAAAGCCTCATCGGGCAGCGAGATTCAACTGGGCAGCATGAACATTCCGCAAGGCTCGGTGGTTGTAACGGCAGGCGGAGTAACGCTTACAGAGAACACCGACTATACGGTAGACTACGGTCTGGGCGTGGTTACAATCATAAACCAGAGCATCATCGACGCCGGTACATCGGTAAACGTGAGCCTCGAAAGCAACACGGAATACAGCCTTCAGCGCAAGACGATGCTTGGCATGAACTGGGAATACACCTTCAACAAAGACTTCATTATAGGCGGTACGCTGCAACACATGAGCGAGAAGCCGCTCACAACCAAGGTAAGCATGAGCGAAGAACCGCTCAACAACTCGGTGGTGGGCTTCAACGTATCGTACAAGAAAGAGAGCCAGTGGCTCACGAATATGATTGACAAACTTCCGTTCGTAAACACATCGGCACCGTCGTCGATAAACTTCACGGGCGAGTATGCCCGACTGTTTGCCGGCAGTCCGAGCGGAACGCAGGGCGGCGCATCGTATATCGACGACTTTGAGTACACAAAGAACGGCATAGACATACGCACACCAACGGCATGGAGCATCTGTAGCACTCCGTCGGATTTCGAGGAGAGCAAACTGAGCAACGACGTGCGCTACGGATTCAACCGCGCCGCGCTGAGCTGGTATTACATCGACCCTCTGTTTACGCGCCGCAGTTCGTCGCTCACGCCAAGTTACATCAAGAGCGACACTAAGCAACTGAGCAACCACTATGTGCGCGAGGTGTACGAACGCGAAATCTATCCGAACAAGGATACAAACGTGGGCGAGACAACAACGCTCTCAATCCTCAACCTCGCCTACTATCCTTCGGAGAGAGGTCCTTACAACCTCGACCCCGACCTGACTTACGAAGGCAAACTGAACAATCCGTCGAAGAGATGGGGCGGAATGATGCGAAAACTCGACACTAACGACTTCGAGACATCGAACATCGAATATGTTGAGTTCTGGATGCTCGACCCATTCATCTACAACACCGACGGAAGCAACCGGGGCGGCGACTTCTACCTTAACCTCGGCGAGATTAGCGAGGATATTCTGAAAGACGGAAAGAAGGGCTACGAGAGCGGTCTGCCGATAAGCGATGCCGACAAAAACTACAGCGAAACGGCGTGGGGACGCGTTCCTAACACATCGACAAGCGTGGTGTACGCCTTCAACTCTACCGCCGGAGCAAGAACAAAGCAGGATGTGGGCTTCAACGGACTAAGCGACGACGATGAGAGGCTCTACCCTGCCTATAAGACTTATCTCGACGAGATTCGCGGCAAGGTAAGTCCTGCGGTTTACGACTCTATTTACAGCGACCCTGCAAACGACGACTATCACTACTTCCGCGGAAGCGACTACGACAGTCAGCGCGTGGGCATCCTCGACCGCTACCGCCGCATAAACAACCCGTCGGGCAACTCGCCTGAATCGGGCAGCAACGGCGAGAAGTACGACACGGCATACAAGAGCGTGCCTGATACCGAGGATAAGAACTCGGACTACACAATGAACGAGTACGAGAAGTATTTCCAGTATCACATAAGCATACGCCCCGAAGACATGGTTGTTGGCCGCAACTTTATCGTAGACAAGCGCGCCGCCATCTGCAAGGACGACACAAAGGATGTTTACTGGTATCAGTTCCGCGTTCCAGTTGACGAATACGAGAAGATTGTGGGCAACATAAGCGACTTCTCGAGCATCCGCTTTGCACGAATGTTCCTTACAGGATTCGAGCAGCCTATAATACTTCGCTTTGCAACGCTCGACCTTGTGCGAAGCGACTGGCGAACCTACGACCAGAAACTCTACACCGCCGATGCTCCTGCAACAAACGCAACCCTGCTGATGAGCGCGGTAAACATCGAGGAAAACAACGACAAGACTCCGGTAAACTACGTTCTTCCTCCTGGAATAAGCCGTGTGCTCGACCCAAGCCAGAGCCAACTTACGCAGAACAACGAACAGGCTCTGAGCCTCGTTGTAAAGAATCTGTCGAGCGGCGATGCCCGCGCCGTTTACAAAGGCACTAACATCGACCTTCGCCAGTACAAGCGCATACAGATGTACGCTCATGCCAACGCCCTCGAAAACGACATCACCAATCTGACAGACAACCAGATAAGTATGTTCGTCCGCCTCGGCTCTGACTACAAGAACAACTACTACGAATACGAGATTCCGCTCGTCCTCACTCCCGAAGGTAAGTACCACGAGGAGAGCGGACGCACATCGGTATGGCCGGATGCCAACTACATGGACGTTGAGTTCAGCAAATTCACCAAGATAAAGAAGGCTCGAAACAAAGCCCGAAACGACGGAAGCGTGAACTTCAACAACCTTTACAGCGAGTACGACCCCGAACACCCAAACAACAAGATAAGCATAATGGGTAACCCTACGCTGGGCGAGATTAAGACAATAATGATTGGTCTGCGCAACAACAGCCGCGAGGTAAAGAGTGCCGAGGTATGGGTTAACGAACTACGCCTGAAAGGCACGGAGAACGAAGGCGGATGGGCTGCACAGGGCAATCTGAGTATGCAACTTGCCGACCTTGGCTCGGTATCGCTGCAAGGACACTACGAGAGCGCAGGCTACGGCGGTCTGGAGCAGACGCTTGCCGAACGACGCACGGACGACTACTTCCAGTATGCCGTTACAACATCGTTCGAACTGGGCAAACTCGTTCCTGATAAGGTGAAACTGAGTATGCCGCTCTACTACTCGTTCACGAAGGAGAGAACAACGCCGAAGTACAATCCGTTCGATACTGACATGCTTCTGAAAGACTCGTACGCACTCTGCGCCGACAAGCAGGAGAAGGACTCGCTCGAACATCTCACCACGACGATTTCAACCTTCAGCAACCTGAGTTTCAGCAACGTCAAGTTCAACATAGCAAGCAAGAACCCTATGCCTTACGACCCTGCCAACTTCTCGTTCAGCTTCAGCCGAAGCATGAAGTACAACAGCGGCGAAAATACCGACTGGGAGAAGGAACTCGACTGGAAGGGACTCATCAGCTACAACTACGCACCAAGCTACAAGCCTTGGCAGCCGTTCAGCAAGATAAAGAGCAAGAGCAAGTGGTACAGAATTCTGAAGGAATTCAACCTTAACTACCTGCCTCAGAGCATATCTGTCTCGTCCGACATCAGCCGCCACTACTACGAGCTGCAGGAACGCGACATCGAGGCTCTCACCGCCGGCGAACGCAGTAATCTGCCTATCAGCTTTGCCGACCAGTTCCTCTTTAACCGCGAGATGAACGTGCGATGGGACTTGACGAAGAATCTTCACATGAACCTAACCACCGCCACTCATGCCGAGATTGAAGAGCCGTACGTTGCGGTTAACAAGGACCTATATCCCGATGAGTACACGGCTTGGAAGGATTCGGTAAAGACAAGCATCATGCATTGGGGTCGTCCGCTCGACTATCAGCAGACATTCACGGCAAGCTTCCAGAGTCCGCTGAACAAGCTGCCTTGCTTCGACTGGATAAATGCCGACGCAAGCTACAACTCGTCGTACAACTGGGAGCGCGGCACCGAGGACGAAGACGGCAACAGTTACGGCAACACCATTAACATGCAGCGCACCATTAACATGAACGGAAAACTGAACTTCGAGACTCTCTACAACAAAATTCCGTTCCTGAAAGAGGTGAACCAGAAGTTCGCACGCATACAGCGCAAAAGCAACAATCAGCCTAAGAAGAAGGGCAACACACCTGCGGCAAGCAAGCCGGGCAATTCAAAGAGGTTTACCAAAGAGGTTACGCTGTCTAAAAACAAGCCGCTGACTCTGCTGCACAACCGCAAAAGCAAACGCCTCATCGTAACTGCCACCACAAAGGACGGCAAGGAATATCCTATAAAATACAAGGTAGTAAACGAGAACAAGATTGACATTACGAACAACGACTCGGTAAGGGTAAAGGTTTCGGTTACAGCCAAAGAGCCTCTCGAGAACAAGGCGTGGTTCAAGACGGCGCAGTATGTTGCACGCGGCCTGATGATGGTACGCAACGCAAGCATCAGCTACCGCAACACCTACGCCATGTCGCTTCCGGGATTTGCCCCTGAGGTGGGCGACTTCTTCGGACAGCGCAAGGGCGACATCATGGCGCCGGGTCTGGGCTTTGCCTTCGGAATGGTGGGCGACGGATACATTCAGAGAGCACACGACAACGGCTGGCTGATGGGCAACGACAGTCTGTCATCGCCTGCAACGACAAACCTTAGCGAGGACCTTCAGATTAAGGTAACGCTCGAGCCTGTGCGCGAGTTCAAGATAGACCTTAACGCAAGCCGAACGGTGAGCCGCGCACGAAGCATAGAATATATGTACAGCGGAATGCCAGAGACACGAAGCGGAACGCTCAACATGACCATCGTGTCGTTGAAATCGGCCTTCGCAAGCAGCGGAAACGTAAACAACGGATATTACAGCACAACGTTCAACCAGTTCCTAAACAACCTCGATATCATCCAGAAGCGAATAGAGGCGCGATATGCGGGGGCTACATATCCTAACGGAACATCGCTGGCGGGACAGACGTTCGATGCCAACAACGGAACGGTGAACAAATATTCTGCCGACGTAATGATTCCGGCGTTCCTCTCGGCCTACAGCAAGGGCAATGCCATGACGTCGCCACTCGATATCTTCCCTACCCTGAGCCAGATGATGCCAAACTGGAAGTTCACCTACTCGGGCTTGGGCAAACTAAGCTTCTTCAGAAGGTACTTCAAGAGCGTTAACATCACTCACGGATACAAGAGCATCTTCAGCATCGGAAGTTACAACACGTTCTCTACCTTCCAGCAGTACATGGGCGACAATATGGGCTTCGTTACCGATGTGGCAACGGGAAACCCTGTTCCGAGCAGCATGTTCGACGTGAGCACATGCTCTATCAACGAGTCGTTCTCGCCTCTCATCGGACTGAACGTAACGCTGCACAATAATCTTACGGCAAAGGTCGAGATGAAGAAGACGCGCATACTTAACCTTAGCATGGCTTCGACCCAGATTGTAGAGACAACGAGCGACGACCTTGTGTTTGGCGCAGGCTACAAGATTGTGGACTTCAAGTTCTTCGGAGGTCACAAGGTGATGAAGGACAAGAAGAGCAAGAAAAAGGATTCGGGCAACAGCGACGAGAGCACCGCACCGGCAAAGAGGAGCCGCAACCGCGTGAGCACCGACCTTAACATTCGTGCCGACTTCTCGCTGCGCACGCAGAACGCACTCTGCCGAAACATCAGCACGGCTCTGACAACAGCCAACAGCGGAAGCAAGGCGATAAAACTGAGCATAAGCGCAGACTACACGTTCAACCGTCTGCTAACGATGAGCGCGTATTACGACCGCCAGCGAAACGTGCCGCTAATAAGCACAACGGCATATCCAACCACAACGGTCGATTTTGGTCTGAGCATGAAGTTCTCGCTCACCCGATAAGGGCTTTTTGCGAGGAAAATGCAGAAAATGCAATATTTTTCTGATTTTTCTCGCAAAAAGTTTTGGAGATTTCAAAATTCCTTGTATCTTTGCACCCGCAAACAAGGAAATGCGTTCTTAGCTCAGTTGGTAGAGCAACTGACTCTTAATCAGTGGGTCCAGGGTTCGATCCCCTGAGAGCGTACAAAAGAAGGTTGATTTTTAATCAGCCTTCTTTTTTTGCTTTTACCGCGGCATTTTCTGCCTTTGCAGAATCCGTTATTGCACAATCTATTCTGAAAGACAGAACAGTAATAGAACGCCACATAAGAAACATTTCTTCGGAAGGCAAGCTTGAAGAAAAAGTGGCATGTGCAAATTTTACACATACCCCTCAACAAATCCTCAATACGAATCTACGGAATTTTGATTATTATGCAAATCGGCGGTATTTATCAATTCTGATTGTATGCCAATTTTGCGGAATTTGTAGTCCAATAATTGCTCGTAATTTGTTTCGTGTGTAGATAACAGCATAAAATGGTCTTTAAATTCATGGCGAAGCGTCTCCATAAGTCCCCAAAAGTTTATATCATCTATTGTTTGAATCGGATCATCAATCGCAATTATGTTGTTAGTGCTATACAGACGATTTAATGCAAGCATAAAAGAAATAGCAACGGCAACAAGTTGTCCACTACTCATATGGTATAATGCGTCAACGTCGTTGTTTTGATAGTTTCCCGAAACAAACAAAATTCTTTTACGATCCAAATCCGGTTTAATAAAAAGTCCTCTGCCGAAATAATTATCTTGGAGTATTCGACCAGAATAAATGTAAAACAAAATCTGAATATCAGAAATAATCTTTGTAACATATTGATTTTTCTGCTGTTTAATATGATTAGAAAGTCCTTTTAACGACTCTTTCCGTTCATTTAATTTAATAATACAATTGGAAACAAGTTGTTTTTCTTGTTCCTTTTTTGATAATAGAGTGCTACGTGTCTTATTCCATTGTGAAATCAAGTAAGACCGTTTCTTTTCAAGGTTTTCTATGGTAAAATTCTCTTTATCAATATCGTTATTAACATAACTATTAAACATTTGGTTTAATAACTTGAAATTAATATTATTATCAACAGCAACAATCATGGGTGAGATTTTAGCAACAATTTCTGAAACGCAATCAGATTCGTTTTTTGATATATCATAAACTACACCCAATTTATCAAGATTTCGCAATCTCTTTGTAATAGACGGCAAATCCAACGCTGTGAATCTGTTCACGACTTGTTCTGAAACACCTTGTGAAATAAAATACTTCTGTAAAGGTTCTACAATTGTATCTAACAAAGTACTTTTTAGTTGCGAAAACTGTTCACCAAGACCTTTATTTAAGAATGCAAAATTATCTTTAAAGTCTGTTTCATATTGTTTGATAGTTTCGATCAAATCATCAGCACTACTAAATTCTGTACCACATAAAGGACATTTTGTTTGGATAAGTGTTGTATTAGATAATTGAACCTTAGTTGCTAATACATTTCTCGTTTCTAACAAGTCTTGAACCATCCGCTGGATATTGTTGGAAGACTGCAACATATTTATATATTGCTTTATCTTCTCCGTCGTCTGCTGAATGTTTTCGATAGAAACAACATCAGATGGAATAGTTTGAATATCAATATTCAAAGTCAAAATTGATGTAGATGAAAGATTATTAATTGGCTCAAATAGTGTTGTTTGAATAAGATTATATGAAGTTATCAATGACGCTTTCTCTTTATTCTGCGAATAAAACACAACATCATTTAAAACACCTTCCCCCATTAAATCTGCGATAGCATTGTTACGATTGTATTGTTCAAAATCTGTCTTATGATTAATGTAATACATTAAATTGTCTATAATGCCGTTTTCTTTAATCCAAGATTCATAATCTTCATCAGTCAATTGAGGATTTTCGGCATCCCATACCGCATCATTGTTTGACAACGAAACATAGTTTGTTGTATTTGCTGAAGACGAAGCAGTTTGTCTTAATTGCTTTATATCAGCATCCAATTGTTCTTTTTTTTCCTTCCTTATATTGATTAACTTATCAATTTCTTTGTTGATTAGTTTTATTTTATCCATAGGCAAATCAAACAAAGTTGTATCTAACAAACTTTGAACCATACCACTTCTATCTTTTTCCTTACTCTTGAGAAAATACGTGGCTTCTTCCTGGCTGAGATAATTTAAGGTACAATAATCACGTTCCAATTCATTGATACCCAAAGTTTTTCTTTGTTGGTCAGTAATCGCAGTAAAGCAATTATTTTCAGCATCAAATATTTGTAATATACCAAAGGGGTCAAATTTTAATGGATTCTCTAAATCAGCAACTTTTGCCTCCCTTTTAAGTTGTACTACTTTTTTATCAATCATAATAGTTGTACCAACCGAAATATAAGGTTCTGACATATCATAGACCAAAGGCTTTTGGTCTTGACTTCTTGTACAATTATGATTGATAAAATTTGCATCATATTGCACAAACCGTTCTATTTTCCCGGTAAACAGCAATTCAAGAGCATCAAATATAGTAGTCTTACCATAGCCGTTCAATCCTCCCAATACGACAGAAGTACCCGACAACTCGACATTAAGAGTTGGAAAACCTTTAAAATTGTGTGCACTTATATGTTGAATCCTAAACTTCCTCATTTTCTGCAAATAATTTATTTAAATATGTATCTATTTCGTTTTCACTAGATGGGGCATCATTTACCCAATCTAATAAATCTTGCAATTCAGAAGAATTAAGATTTAATTCCATATCCTCTCTCGGTTTTGACGAAGAAGGAATCGGAATAAAGGTCAATTTATGAGCAATACTATACAATAATGATATTGCAGATAGAGTATTAGCCGTTTCTCTTAATTGTTCAAAATTACTATCATTAAGTAACAATGGACTAATATTTTGTACATGATTTTGCTTCATCATTTCTATCAGACCGTTTACTGATTCTTGATTATATTTAAGAACGTACTTTTTAAAATAAAACTTGTCATTTTCTATCTGAACGAAATCGGTGTCAATGTTGTTTTTTTCATCCATATTAACAAGTAACAATAAGGACAAATTTTTCTCAACGAATTTGCGTCCGTTTTTTTGTTCTATTACATTATTATAAAGTTGCAATTGTTTGTCTATATCTGCTACATCATCAATATTGGAACTGACAAGCCAATAGTCAGTGCCAAAGGTTGCTGACATAAATGAACGTCCATCTATATCTGCAACTTTATTATAGCCGCATACGCGAAACTCATTTAAAATTATATCATTAATAGTTTCCATGATTCTTTGAGTTTATATCCAACAATCCAACTTTTTGAGGTTGAGTAATATGTGCATAATTAATGCCCAATATACTTGTATAACAATTTGCCACCACATCAATATCATCAACTTTATGTTTAATATCACCAACTATCCAACGATAATCACGTCTTATATCATTAGAATAGGGATTTCGTACTATTAAAGGACAAAATTCTTCCGGACTTTTGTTTGAACCTAATGTTGATGGACTTTGCTTGACTTTATCAACAGTTCTTTCCCAATCAAAGCTGGTATAATCAATTAAGTCTGTTACGTCATTAATAGTATTGAAGAGATAATCTGCTCTGTCCTTTGATTTAATAGAAATACTATCAATATGTGAATTCAAAATATCCTCATCAGGGAATAATCTACGAACGAACTGTATCAACGAATAATCGTCTAGAGTATCAAGTTCTTTCATAAAATCAACAACCTTAGTGCCATTTAGCTTTAAGCATGTTAATAAACGACTATGCATTTCAAGAATAATATGATGTCTGCATGTTCGCGCCTTCTCTTCCATAGTCAGATCATCATTATCTATTTCAAGTACTTTTATCAATTCACTAAATGGAATTGGGTTTGCACAGGCAATATCAAACATATCTTGTTGTGTAGAGATTTGTTCTTCATGTAAATATTCAATGTGCTTAATCAAAATATTAATGAGTCTATTTTGTTTCGTTGTGGCAGAGCCAGCAAGATTTCTTTGGTGACAGAGTACTGATATTTCATTATTGATTAATTTAGAAATCTGTTTGGGAGAACACAATCCATTGGGTGTATTATAAATATAATTGGATATACCACAATCATAAGTATTATTTTGGTTCGTATGAAAATACATTTTGTCATAATCAGGACTTAACATGTTGTAAAATTTCCAATACTCATGTTTGTCTGACATTACTTGACACTCTGTTGTATAATTTTTAGGTGCATTAATACATTTACATTGGTGAAATGAAACTATCAAATTTTTGGAATCTAAAATAGCAAAATCTTCATATCCTTCAAGATTTAACATTCTTGTTTTATTAACATTCCAATTAGAATGTAACAAAAGAAGCGCATAATGTAGTGCGCACAAGCCTTGATATTGGTAGCCTGACCATGAAGCATTTGCAGAATGCCTTATGGTCGAAATTAGTGTCTGATATTTTCCGAATCTTGGTCCTGTATTTGCCATATCGTTTAGTTTTTACACCGCTAATTTTAGAAAAAACATATTTTTTTAGTTTACAAAAATATAACATTTTTTAATAAAAGACACAACACATGACTAGTATATTTTGATTTTTGCAGTAAAATATAATTATTTAATAGCAAACAATCAAAACAAAGCGAGTTCTAACATAAACCCAAATCGGTCATTAGGATGGCATTTTTTGTAGTTACTTTTGTAACTACCTGATAGCAATCGTTTTATAAATTGATTTTTCTAATGACCGCCATTAGAAAAATAGCTTTATAAATAACTTATTTTCAAATCTTTACAAACTTAGCCACGGATTTATGTACTTCTAACGACCGATTTGGGATAAACAGCGCTTTTTAACATCATTCAAACAAAATTGTGATTCTTCACCTCCACAAAGAGATGACAACATCTGGAAAAAAATCAACTACCAATCAAAATAAGAATAAATGCAGATTTATGCCCACATGAAGAACGATACTGCAAGACTCACCCAGCGGCTAATGGCAGAACTATCTCAGAAAGACAGAACAGTGATAGGACAACACATTCGAAACCTTTTTTCGGAAGGCGAACTTGGAAACAATTGGAATTTGTAATTCCCACCGCTGAAGAAAACATCAGTTTTTTGCAATAACATTTTGTCGCACAGCGACAAAGCGAGTTGCAAACTCGCGATATAATGATGCCGAATTCGGAATTTCGTTCGGGTTTTCTGCGTTCCATTGTTCCGAATTTTTAACTTTCGGACAACTTTCATTTTTAAACGTTCAGTTCCTCCCTCACCTATCCTGCGTACATATTACATATACCTTGCATATAGCTTCCCTATACCTTGACACCATTTTGTATTTACCAAAAGACTAATTAGTGCTCTTTTTCCACTATTTTAATTTATCAATTATGATTTTTGAATTGCAAATTACAATACACGCTTCGTCGAACCTTTCCTCTTGCTACACTCTTGCTACCCGAGGATGTAAAATAAACTGTGTCATGAATAATAAAAGCATAAAAGCATAGTTTATTTTTATGATGTCGAATGAAGAAATAGATTACAGGCTAGCCGCC
>Ga0256407_10002263_pt1 | contig 37273 bp, 28 predicted proteins | sample RumenRJG_04DNA_FD_193489 | JGI IMG/M metagenome (GOLD analysis project Ga0256407, IMG submission 193489) | Bovine rumen microbial communities from Lethbridge, Alberta, Canada - RJG_04 | ecosystem: Host-associated > Mammals > Digestive system > Stomach > Rumen | place: Canada: Alberta... | reverse complement strand
CCATTTGCAAGCCGGTCTGCAAGCCCGTCTGCTGCAAGCCCTGCTTCAAGGTCTGCCTGCCCAAGATCAGCCTTCCCAAGATCCGTTGCTGCAAGCCCGCTTGCGCGCCGGCTCCTTGCGCTCCTGTCGCTCCCTGCGCTCCCGCGTGCTGAGTTAAGACAGAGCCTTTGCAGAATCTGAAAGTCCAAGGCTTTTAGTCGCGGTTATCAGAACAAAAATGAGAGCGCTTCTGTCTTGGGATGGAAGCGCCTCTCTTTTTAGAGTATACGTCCCGAGCCTCGGCTTGGGCGTATGACCCGCGCGGTCGGCGTTCGCGTCGCCGCGTAGAAACTGCGAGCGTCTCTTTTTACAAGAGCCGCCTCGTGTCTGTCGGGCCCTTGCCTGAACCTCCCGACTCATGACCGGCCCGGCCTGAACGCCGCGTTTCATAAGAAAAAGACCGTGAGGTCCGTTGATTCGGACTTCACGGTCTTTCTGTTTTAAGAACGTCCGCCGCGCGACGGACGCGTAAGTTTGTTTCTTTCGTTTAATCCCCGTTTCACGAACGGGAACGCGGCGGGATCACGCGTTTTTCTTGGCGAATTCAACCATGAAATCGCGAAGCGTGACGACGCCTTCGAGGGGCATCGCGTTGTAGATCGAAGCGCGCTCGCCGCCGACGCTGCGGTGACCGTTGAGGCTCACGAGCTTGTACGCCTTCGCTTCCTCTTGGAATTTCTTGTCGAGTTCTTCGGTCGGCAGCCGGAAGGAGACGTTCATGTAGGAACGGTATTCCTTATTGGCGTGAACGCGATAGAACCCGTTGGACGCGTCGATCGCGTCGTAAAGAAGCTTGGCCTTTGCGAGGTTCTTTTCGTACATCGCCTGGAGTCCGCCCTGTTCCTTGAGCCACTCGGTGACGAGCTTCATGATATAGATTCCGAAGGTCGGCGGCGTATTGAGCATCGAATCCTTTTCGGCGAGCTTCTTATAGGAGAACATCGAGGGGAGGTCGTCGCCGCTCATCGCGACGAAATCGTCGCGCATGATCACGAGCGTCACGCCCGCGGGCCCCGCGTTTTTCTGCGCGCACGCGTAGAGAACGCCGTATTTCTCGATATCGACCGGGCGGCTGAAAATTTCGCTCGACGCGTCGCACACGAGCGGAAGATCGACGTTCGGCTCGCGCTGGAACTGGACGCCTTCGATCGTCTCGTTCATGCAAATGTAGCAGTACGCGGCGCCGGGGGTCGTTTTGAGTTCGTCGTCGGTCGGCTTGCGAACGTAACCTTCGTCTTTATTGTCGAAAATTACGTTGATTTTGCCCTGCGTCTTGGCTTCCGACGCGGCCTTCTTGCTCCAGTTGCCGGTGATCACGTAGTCTGCGGAGACTTCGCGGCCGCGGATGAAGTTCATCGGCAGCATCGCGAACTGGGTCAGCGCGCCGCCCTGCAGGAACATGATTTGATAGTTTTCCGGAACGTTGAGCAACTCGCGGACGTTCGCCTTGGTCTGCGCGAGGATTTCGCCGAACTGCTTGGAACGGTGGCTGATTTCAAGGATCGACGCGCCGCAACCTGGGAGACAGAGAAGCTCCTCTTGGGCTTTTTTCAAAACGGGAACCGGCAGCACGGCGGGGCCGGCGGAAAAATTATACATGCGTTCTGACATTGATATTTCCTTTCGCGCGATAGCGATGAAATCTGTTTTGAACGGGGCCGCGCGATTCGCGCAAACTCCCGACTCTGCGCTCAGACGCGGCGAGCGCGGTCTGCATATTATATCGTCGATTTTTTGAGGAGACAGGCGCCCCGGCAAAGGCGGTTTTACGCCTTGTTTTTATTTTTCTCGCCGCGTCGAAACCTGCGTTTTCGTCCGTTCGCCGCAAAGAATTACGCCGCGCTTCGAGATAAATATCGGAATTCGGCGTTTGAGCGTCGGCTTTTTTGGTAAAAAAACGTCCGTTCCCTTGACAATTGACGCGCTTGTCTTTAGATTTTAGTATTGCGGCGTCTTGAATTACGACCCGGTCGTTCCGCTAGCGACGCCGCGACGTTTTGCATAAGGTCGCGCCCCTGCGAACGCCACGCGCGAGCGCGACGACCCCTGTCCTGGTTTTGTTCGGACCCACTACGATGATCGAAGCGATTAAGGTCAATCCCCAGTTCTTGTCACGTACGCTCGGCCTGCCTGTTGAAAAGGTGGAGGCGACTGTCGCGCTCCTTTATTCGGGCTGTTCCACGCCCTTCATTATGCGCTATCGAAAGGACGCGACGTGCCTCAAGGACGACGACGTCGTCCGCGTCGTCTCCGCGTTTGAAAAGCGCCGAAAATTTGCCGACCGTAAGTATTCGTACCTTAAAACGCTCGAAGAGCGCGGACAGCTTACCGACGAACTTCGCGAGCGTATGCTTGCGTCGCAGACGGTTCCCGAACTCGACGATCTCTATCTTCCCTTCAAGGCGAAAAACGACTCGCCCGCTCAAGGCTCGCGCAGCAAAGGGCTCGAACCGCTCGCGCAGGCGATTCTGACCGCGACGGACGAAACGACGCCGCTCGAAGAACTCGCCGCGCCTTACGCCGACGCCACGCGAGGGGTCGAATCCGTCCAGGCCGCGCTTGCCGGCGCCGCCGAGATTATCGCGGAAAGTTTTTCCGAAAACGCGGACCTGCGTCAAGGCGTTCGCGCTTTCATTCGCAGATCGGGACGCGTCGTCGTTTCGCATGCGGTTCCGTCCGACGGGACGCCCGCGACGCCGACGGCGGACAAAGTCGCCGCCGCCGAGCCGAACGCTCCCGAGACGGCGGAGAAGCCCGCGGACGCCGCGCCTGAGTCCGGCGAATCCGACGCCGCGAAGAAGCGCGGCGACGACGTGCGCTCGAACCCCTTTGACCGCGTTTACGCGGAATTCTTCAACTCGTCTTTCGGACTGCGCGAACTGAGCCGTTATCAGATTTTGACGATCAGTCGCGGCGTCGCGTTCAAGGTCCTGACTTCGACGATTGAATACGACAAGGGCGCGGCGCTGGAAATCGCGACGAAGAGTTTGGCGCTTGAGAATCGAGCGTATTCCGCGTTCCTTGCCCCGATCGTCGAGACGGCGCTCAATCTTTACGTCGGCCCGGCGCTCGAGCAGGAGATTTGGCGCGATCAGGTCGAGAACGCGCTTGACAAGGCGGTCGCGAGCCTCTGTTCGTCGCTCTTCCATCGAATTATGCGCCGTCCCGCGACGAACGCGCGGGTTTTGGTCGTCGATTTGGCGAACCGCGGATCAGGGCGACTTGCGGCGGTGGACGAGAAGGGCGCGCCGCTCGAGGTCGCGACGGGAGTTCTTCGCGGCGCCGAAGAGCGCGTCGCCGAGACGGTCGCGAAGATTGTGGAGCTCGTCGAAAAGCACAACCTCAACGTCGTCGCGTATCGTACGAGCGGTCGTCGTCGCGACGTCGAACATTTTGTCACGAAGATTCTTTCAGAACAACTTGCCGCGCGCGACCTCGGGTGCGCCGAAGTTTCCGACGCGGGAATCGACGCGCTTGCGGCGGCCCCGGAGACGATCGCCGAACTCGCCGACTACGATCCGTCCGCGCGCTGCGCGATTCTTCTCGGACGACGCCTGATCGATCCTTTCCGCGAATACAGTAAGGTCTCTCCGGAATTCCTTTGCGACGACGCCTTCTGTCGCCGAATCCGCGTGAAGACGCTCCGTGAAATTCTCGCTAAAATCGTCGGGCGCGCCGCGAATCTGATCGGGTTCGACGCGAACGCGGCGTCGAGCGAGGAACTCAAAAACGTCGTCGGCTTTTCGGCCCTGTCCGCCGAGAATTTTGTCAAATATCGCGAAGAACACGGACCGTTCAAATCCCGCGAGCAGTTCAAAGAGGTCGTCGGCGTTTCAGACGCGACCTTCGCGCAATGCTCCGGTTTCCTCCGAATCGTCGACGGCGACAATCCGCTCGACGCGACTTGGATTCATCCGGAACGTTACCCCGTCGCGACCGCCGTTCTTGAGAAATTCGGGTTTTCCGTCGACGACCTGCGCGATCCTGAAAAGCGCGCCGAATTCGCGGAAAAGACGAAGAACGTCGACGTCAAGGCGCTCGCGACCGAGTTTGACGTCGGTCCGCTGACCCTCGCCGACGTCTTGTCGGAACTGGCGAACCCGGGTCAAGACGTCCGCCTGAAGCAGCCGTACCCCGTCTTCCGACGTAAAAGCGTCCGGATCGAAGACCTCAAGCCCGGAACCGAGCTGATCGGCGACGTCACCCGCGTCGTCGATTACGGCGCGTTCGTTGATTTTGGCGGCGAGTTCGCCGGGCTGGCGCACGTTTCGAGACTGACGACGGAAAACGCCGTCGACGCGCGGCGTCTCGTTTCCGTCGGCGAGAAGATCAAGGTTTGGGTCGTCTCCGTCGACGTCGCGCAAGGACGCGTCGCGCTCAGCGCGGTTAATCCGAGCGAATTGAAGGAGCGCGAAAGCCGACGCGGCGAGCGCGACGCGGAAAAGAAAGAGCGTCGTCCGCAGCGTCGTCGAAACGACCAGGAAAACGGCGAAGGCGACGGCGAGCGGCGACATGGCCGCGGCGGCCGTAACGACCGCAACAACCGCGGCGGTCGCGGAGAACGCGGCGCGAGAAGCGTCGAACTCGCCCCGAAGGAGAAGGAACTTAAACCGCTCTCTGAGGAAAAGAAGTCGGGCAAACAATCCTTGCAGGGATTCGACGAACTCAAGCAGTTCTTCGGTCTCTGATTCGCTCGGTTTGGGGCGGAAGCGCGGTCAGACTTTTGGAACGCGCTTCTTTGTTCGGACGCGGCTCCCGCACGACGCCGCGTCCGCGTCTTTAACGCGATTATTATCGCCGCTGTAGGTTACTGTGAAAATTGCGCAAATTTCGGGAATCGCCGCTTGGCTGCCAGACGGACGATTGGACAACGCCGAACTCGTCAAAGCCTTCCCTAAATGGACTGAGGAGAAGCTTCGACGGAAACTCGGTATCGACGAGCGTCCGATCGCGGCGGAGAACGAGACGGCGACCGACCTCGGCGTTCTCGCCGCGAAGCGACTCTTCGACGCGGGAATCGCGCGTCCCGACGAAATCGATTTCCTCGTCCTTTGCACGCAGTCTCCCGACTATCTTCTTCCGTCCTCCGCGTGCGTTATGCAGGCGCGGCTCGGACTGCGTCGGGAATGCGGCGCGTTTGATATCAATCTCGGATGCAGCGGCTACGTCTACGGGCTCGGCGTCTGCAAAGGTCTGATAGAATCGGGGATCGCGAAGAAGGTTCTTTTCGTCACGGCGGAAACATACTGCAAGCATATCAACGAGCGGGACAGCGTTTCGCGTCCGATCTTCTCCGACGGCGCGGCGGCGACGCTTCTTGAGGCCGTCGAATACGACGCGAACGACGTTTTTTCCGGCGCCCCGGCGCTCGGTCCTTTCGAGTTCGGAACGGACGGGACGGGCGCGGACATGCTTATTGTCGAGGCGGGCGGCGCGCGGCTTCCGTCGAACGCGGAGACGGCGGTCGAGCATATCGACATGCACGGAAATTATCGGTCGCAAGATCAACTCTATATGAACGGGCCGGGCGTCTTTACGTTTTCGATCAACGTCGTGCCGCCCCTTGTCCGGCGGTTCCGCGACCTCGTCGCGCGTCATGACGCGGAAATCGACGCGTACGTTTTCCATCAGGCGAATAAGTTCATGCTCGACAGGCTTCTCGACCTGTGCGATATCGAGCCGGAGAAATACTTCAACGACGTCGCGACGCGCGGCAACACGGTCTCGTGCACGATTCCCATCGCGATTATCGACGCGATGAAGACCGGACTCGTCCAACCGGGTCGGCTCGCGCTCCTCGTCGGGTTCGGGGTCGGGCTTTCGTGGGGCGCGGGACTCGTTCGTTTTCCCGAAAACTTCCGCGTCGTTCCTCTCGAATGACGCGGCGCAACGCAATAGAAGGCGGCTATTATGGCAGCGGAACAGAAGAAAGTCGTAAAACCTTGGGGCGGCGTCTTTACGGAGGCGACCGACGCGCTTTTTGAACAGTTCAGCGAAAGCGTCAGTTTCGACAGTCGCATGTACGAGCAAGATATCAAGGGCTCGATCGCGCACTCGAGGATGCTTTTCGACGTCGGAATCCTGACGAAAGAGGAATTTGAAGCGATTGAGCGCGAACTCCTCGCGATCAAGGAGCGAATCGCGCGCGGCGAGATGGAGTTCTCGACTCAGCTCGAAGACATCCACATGAACGTCGAAACGGCGCTCGAAGAGAAGCTCGGCGACGTCGGGCGCAAGCTCCACACGGCGCGGAGCCGCAACGACCAAGTTTCGACCGATTTCCGGCTCTGGATCCGCGACGCGATCGACCGGCTCGACGCGCTCCTTTGCGGCGTCCAGAAGGCGTTCGTCGGACGTTGCGACGGCGATTTCGACGTCGTCGTTCCCGCCTATACGCACACGCAGCGCGCTCAGCCGGTTCTCGCGCCGCATATCTGGCTCGCGTACGTCGAGAAGTTCGAACGCGACCGCGAACGGCTCGCCGACTGCCGCAAGCGCGTCAACACGCTGAGTCTCGGCGCGGCGGCGTGCGCCGGCACGAGTCTGCCGATCGATCGGACGAAGACGGCGGAATACCTCGGATTTGAACGAATCGCGGCCAACAGCGTCGACGTTTCGAGCGACCGCGACTTCGCCGTCGAGTTCGCGTTCGACATGGCGCAGATCGCGATTCATCTCAGCGGCTGGGCGGAGGATTGGATCTGGCAGTCGACCGTCGAGTTCGATTTCCTCAAGATCCCGCAAGCGTATAGCACCGGCTCGTCGATCATGCCGCAGAAGGTCAATCCGGACTCGCTGGAGCTGATACGCGGCAAGACGGCGCGGGTCGTCGGCGCGCTTCAATCGCTCCTTATGCTGACGAAGGGAATCCCGCTCGCATACGACCGCGACCTGCAGGAGGACAAAGAGCCCGTTTTCGACGCGTTCGACACGGTCTCCGTCTGCCTTGCGCTCGCCGCGCCGATCGTCGCAGGGACGACGCTCAAGCGCGAATCGATCGCCGCGCGGCTCGACAAGGGCTATCTCGACGCGACGAGCTTCATGGAATACCTCATTCGCCAAGGGGTTCCGCAGCGTTCGGCGCATGGGATCGTCGGGCGCCTCGTCCGCAAAGGAATCGACTCCGGGCGCGCGCTCGCCGAGTTTTCGCTCGACGAATTCAAAGAGGAATGTCCGCTCGTCGACGAGAACGTTTACAAGTTCCTCGGCGCGGTCAACGCGGTCAACGCGATGAAATCCTACGGTTCGACCGCGCCCGACCAAGTGCGTTTTCAGATCGATTCGTGGAAGAATAAACTAGGGCTTTGACCGTCCGCGACTTACGCGAGAAGCGCGAACGAGGAGACGATATGACGCCGAAATTTTCCGACGACGAACACGACTTTGACGACGTCGAATCGCTCGACGAGCTTGAGCCCGTTGATAACGGCGCCGCGTGGCTCCCGCCCGAGGAGAAGGTCGGCGAGGTCGCCAAACGCGTCGTGACCGACGCGGAGTCCGGATGGCGTCTCGACCAGTTTCTCGCCGCGAAGTTTCCGCAGTATAGCCGCGTGCTGCTCCGCAAGGCGATTCAGGCGCCCGAGGGCGTCGACGTCGACGGGCGGCACGGCAAGCCGTCTTTTCGGCTCCGACCCGGCGACGTCGTCTCGTTCCGCATGATCGAGCCGCCGCGAGAAAGCCCGATTCCCGAGGACATTCCGCTCGACGTCCTCTATGAAGACGACGACCTCGCCGTCGTCAACAAGCCGGCGGACATGGTCGTGCATCCCGCTCGCGGGCATTGGTCGGGGACGCTCGTCGGGGCGCTCGCGCATCGGTTTGCGGGCCAGCTCAGTCAGAATCGCGGGCCGGCGCGACCGGGAATCGTCCACCGTCTCGACCGCGACACGAGCGGCGCGATCATCGTCGCGAAAAACGACCAGGCGCACGCGTTTCTCGCAGCCCAGTTCGAACAGAAACGGATCGAAAAGGAATATTTCGCGATAACGCTCGGCGGGATTCGTTCCGATCGCGAAGTCGTCGATTTACCGATCGGGCGTCATCCGAAATATCGCGTGAAGATGGCGATCGCGCCCGACGACCCCGAGGCGAAGTCCGCGCTCACCTATTTCGAGGTCCTCGAAAGATTTCGCGGGTTCTCGACCGTCCGCTGTCTCCCGAAGACGGGGCGAACGCATCAGATACGCCTCCACCTCGCGAGCCTCGGATGCCCGATTCTGTGCGACAAACTCTACGGCGGTCGTTCGACGATCACGCGCGAAGAGATCGCCGGAATCGTCGATCGTTCCCCGCGCGGCAAACGCGACGACGCGCCTCAGCCGGTTCCGATCCTCGCAAGACAGGCGCTCCACGCGAGGCGCGCGACCTTTGATCTCCCGTCGACGGGCGAGAGAATCACGGTCGAAGCGCCTCTGCCAAAAGACCTCGAAGAGACGCTCGCCGCGCTCCGAGAATTTCGAGCCTTGTCGTAACGCGTCCTGAACTGCCCGTCAGATTCCGACTCCGCCTGCGAAAAGAAGAAGAATGACAGAAGAAAAAAAGCCTATAGACTCCCTGAAGAACGTTGAAGCATGGCGCGACCTCTATCCGTATCGTTCCCATTTCGAGACGATCGGAGGTTTTCGGTATCATTATCTCGACGAAGGGCCGGCGAATCCCGCCGATTTGCGTCCGACGCTTCTCTGCTCGCACGGCAACCCGACGTGGTCCTTCTTCTTCCGCTCCGTGATCGACGAATTTCGGGATCAATATCGCGTGGTCGTCGTCGACCATATCGGGTGCGGGCTCTCCGAGAAGCCGCCCGTGAGCAAATATCCGTATTCGCTCGGGCGGCGCGGTCAGGATTTAATCGACCTGATCGAAAAGCTCGGGCTGACGAATATCGCGCTGATCGCGCACGACTGGGGCGGCGCGGTCGCGATGAACGCGGCGACGCGGATTCCCGAGCGGTTCTCGAAGATTATTCTCATGAACACGGCGGCGTACCTGAGCGACCGCGTTCCGAAGCGCATCGCCCTATGCCGGATCCCGTATCTGCGCAGAATCATGATGCAGGGCTTGAACGTCTTTCCGCGCGCGGCGACGAAGATGGCGACCGCGAAGGGGCTCGCGCCCGAGGTCAAAGCCGGACTCCTCGCGCCCTACGACTCGTGGCGCAATCGCGTCGCGGTCTGCGAGTTCGTGCAGGACATTCCGCTGTCGACGAGCCATCGGTCTTACGAGGCGCTCAAGACCACGGGCGAGCGTCTGAACGTCTTTAAAGACGAGCAGGTCGCGTTGATTTGGGGCGTCAAAGACTGGTGCTTCCCGCCGGAAGTCTTTATGGCGGAGTTCTTGAAATATTATCCGAACGCGTTTACGCGCCGAATCGAGGACGCCGGACATTATCTCCTGGAAGACAGTCCTCGAGAGACGCTCGCCGCGATTCGCGAATTTTTAGAAAAATGACGACGCGCAGCCCGCGTCTTTAGCCCTCAAGAGGAGCGCATGTCATGACGACGGAACGTTTTGAAGAATCCCGACCGCAGCCTCAGAGTTCGCAGCCGTCTCAGCCGACGCAAAAATTGCAGACGCAGGGGGGCGCGCGCAATCTCGGCGCGCTCCTTCAGGAGTTCGGACAGACTCGAATCGCGATCGAGAACGAGCTGGCGAAGGTCGTCGTCGGGCAGAAGGACGTGATTCGTCAGATTCTCGCCGCCGTCTTTACGCGCGGGCACTGTCTTTTGGAGGGGGTTCCCGGGCTCGCGAAGACGCTGACCGTCTCGACGCTCGCGAAGATTCTCGACGTGAAGTTCCAGCGCGTCCAGTTTACGCCCGACCTGACGCCGTCGGACATCACGGGCGCGACGGTGCTCGAGGAAGACGGGCAGGGTCGGCGTTCGTTCCGATTCGTGGAGGGTCCGGTCTTTACGAACATTCTGCTCGCGGACGAAATCAACCGCACGCCGCCGAAGACGCAGTCGGCGCTCCTTCAGGCGATGCAGGAGCGCGAGGTCACGGTCGGAAACGAGACGCGGCCGCTTCCGGAGCCGTTCCTCGTCATCGCGACGCAGAACCCGATCGACCAGGAGGGAACGTATCCGCTCCCGGAAGCGCAGCTCGACCGCTTCATGTTCAACGTCAAGATCGACTATCCGACGCTTGAGGAAGAGGAGCGCATCCTCGCCGCGACGACCCGAGGCGAGACCGCCGAGCCGCGCAAGCTCCTCAACGCGAAGATTCTCCTCAATATGCAGAAGCTCGTCGCGAGCGTCGCTGTGAGCCAGTACGTCGTGCAGTACGCGACGCGTCTCGTCCGCGCCACGCGGCCCGACGACAAGTCCGCGCCCGACTTCGTCCGCGACCTCGTCGACTGGGGCGCCGGCCCCCGCGCCGGACAGTATCTCATTAACGGCGGCAAAGCGTTCGCCGCGATGGACGGACGCTTCTCCGTCTCGATCGAAGACGTCAAAGCCGCCGCCGTCCCCGTTTTGCGAAAGCGCGTCGGAACGAACTTCCAAGCCCAAGCGGAAGGCATGACCCCCGACAGACTCGTCCAGAAACTTCTAGAAGTCGTTCCTACGCCCGAGATTGAGAAGTTCGCGAAAAAGTAAAGACGGCGAAACGTTCCGGGGCGCCGCGACGACGTCGGCGCCCTTTAACGCGTTTTATCGCGTTTGTGCGTTAGCGGCGAGGATTTCTAACGCATATATGCGTTAAAAATGCGTTAGACGCGTTAGATTATCTTTCCCCAACGTATTGATACTTGGCGTAACGACCTTTATTAACAGATTTTAAGACGCCTTGTTCGACCAGTTTTTTCAGTAAGCTATACGCTTTTTGAGGCGTTACGCGCAGTAGCTGAACGACGTCGGCGCGGGAGAGAAAGTCCGTACTCTTGGCTAAATTGACGATTAGTTCCGGATACCTCGCTTCGTCAATATCTGCCTGTCTCACATATCCAATTTTTTCCGTTTGGGTTTTGTATACTTTGGGCGACAAAATGTACGACCTGTTTCTAGCGACGCCAAACGCTTCGACTAAACCGGCGGCAATCGAGGCGTCGAGAACGCCTTTGACGGCGGTTTCCGAAATGTTGATTGTCTCCGCAAGTTGACCGACGGTTGATTTTGGCGAATCTTTCAGCGCGTTCAAAACCAGAAGACTGTTCAGCGAAAGAGGTCTTCTTAGTCGAGCTTGTTCGTTTGAAATCAATCGCGCAATCTGTCTGTCGGGCTTGCTGCGTTGAATGAACAAAGATACCGTTACGGAAGTACTCGCGGCGTAGTCCGGAAGAGGTCGTCCGAAAAGCGCCGAACCCTCGTATATTCTATCGACGCCTCTTCCCGTTCGTTCTGCGAGCCCGATTCGTTTTAACGCGTCCGCCAATAGCGGATTTCTTCCGTGCGGTTCCGCGGTAATCAAATTCTTAATGGAAATCCCTTCAACGAAACCTCCGGGATTGGCAATCGTTAGGCCGTCGTCGTTAAGCGCGACTCTGACTCTTCCCATTTTCGTATAATCTCGATGGCTGAAGGCGTTGACAAGAGCCTCTCTGACGGCTCTTCTGTCAAATTCAGGAACGGACAGTCTGAACAGTCCCATTTCGATCTCTTCTTCCGAATTTCTGACTTCAAGGCTGTCATACAGGCGTTCAATTGTTTGAAGAATCGGCAGAACAAAATCGTCGTTGTTTTTAACCTCGGTTCCCTCTAGAACTTGAAAAACGGCCGCATGCGTCGGCGCGTATCGTTTAATCGCGTCGACTTTGCCAACCAAAAGGACGCCGGCTATCGTCGGGTAGAGAGAGGCGTTCTGTTCTCGCACGAACCCCAGCGCTTTGTACAAGTCTTCGTCCGTAAGATCAAGCAGCGTCTTTTCGCCGTTGTATCTTGAAATCATCTGTTTGAGACGTTCGACCTCAATCGGGTTGAAGTCGTCGACGCTACTGTCAAACAACGGCGTCGCGGAGTAATCCAGCAGTCGGAGGTCGGACAGCCTTGTCGCAAACATGGCGGGATACATCGGAACGTTTTCCGGTTCCCCGTTTGCCTTTAACTGTCGGCGGAGCGTTTTTCCGGAAATTGTCGCCGCTATTCCGCCGCATGACTTCGGAACAGAGATTTTCAAAACGGGATAGACGTCGTCGATCATTTCCGTTCTCACCGGAATCGGAGGGATGGTTTTATTGGCGACAAGAGCGGCGACGGACGTTATATTTTCGTGCGCCGGACACACTCCGGTAACTTCGCCGTCGTCTTCTATTCCAATGTATAAGTCGCCTCCTTCCGTGTTGGCAAACGCGACGACCGCTTCGATTAATTCTGAATCCGGGAATCTATTGCGGTCGCTCTTGAACTCTATCGTCAACGATTCTTTTTTGGGCAGCATGGTTTTACCTCCAACGACATTCTATCGCGTTTGTGCGTTAGAGTCAATTATTTCTAACGCATTTATGCGTTAGAAATGCGTTAGACGCGTTAGATTATCTTTCCTCAATGTATTGACTCATGACGTAACATCGTTTATTAACGTATGTTAAGACGTTCCTCCCGACAGGATTTATTTTAACGCGTTTATGCGTTAGAAACGCGTTAGAATTACGTTGACCCCGGAGATTAGCGCCTTGCCGCGGCGTTACGGCGAGGGATCGTTCGCCAATTCTAGCCAGTCCCGTCCGTTTTCTTGTTCGACGACTCGGCGCGACGCTACTTTTAACGCAAGCGAACAACGCGAGCGAAAATACAGACGTGAGCGGCGGCTCATAATAAAAGCGCCGTCGGCGCCTTCCGTTAGTCGCTTGCGAACACGCGCGCCCTCAGTTTTAAAGGGTTAGACGTCGCCGCCAACGAGCGGCGACCTTGAGTTTTCGCCAGTTCGCGCTCAAGCGTTATCACGCGCCATGAGGCGAATATTGCGGTCCAGCGCGCTTGCGCTGGGCGGTTCGGTCTCGGTCGATAACCTTGACGATGGTTGACGCGAACGGATTTACTCTGGCGGAGGCCGCCGAATTGAGACGCCGTATCGCCGACGTTGAAAAGGGAAAGATAACGGCGCGCGGTATTATTGAGGCCTGACGATGCGGAATCTTTTGTGGCAATCGGACGCGGGTTTTTAGTCATGCGCGGAAGCGCATAATCGTCAGCCTGGACGTCCCGGCGTCGGTTGGCAAATCTGGGATTTGACTTTGGATTTGGCGCCTTTTATATTGCGAGGAGGAGGTCTACCTTCTAAAATGTTGGCAAATTCAGGAACGAATCCCAGATTTGTCAACAAGAGAGACGTATGGAATACATTAAGAGGGCGCTGGAAGACGTTGTTTTGCAAGCGGATAAAACGTTTAAATGCGTTCTTATCGCGGGAGCGAGGCAGACGGGCAAAACCGAGATGATTAAGAAACTATTTCCAGAAAGGAAATACGTTCTTATCGACGATCCGTTTATCGAGGTTCAGGCGAACGACGATCCCAATATGTTTATGGCGCTAAATTCGCCTCCCGTCGTTTACGACGAAGTTCAACGAGCGCCGGGACTCTTTCGGCATATCAAGGTCGCCTGTGACGAGAGAGAGGATTGCGGATTATTTTGCCTCGCCGGCTCGCAACCGTCAGAGTTGATGGAAGAGGCGTCGGAGTCTCTTTCGGGCCGAGTCTGCGTCCTTGAGACGTCGCCTCTTTCGCAGCGCGAGATTGACGGAGATCCGTTTAACGCTCCTTTTCTTCCCACGGCGGAGTATATTCAAGCGCGCGCCAAGACCGCGAAAGCGCCGGAAAATCTTTGGGAACGAATCCATCGCGGCGGCTATCCTGAATTACAGAATCCCGAGACGGAATGGAACGTTTTCTTCGCCGGTTACGTGAGAACGTATCTTGATCGGGACGTCAGACGATTGTTAGCCGTTCGGAATCTGAACGATTTCGGACGCTTCATGGTCGCCGTCGCGGCTAGAACTGGACAGACGGTAAACTATAGCGCGATTGCCGAAGAAATCGGCAGGGATCAAACGACGATCAAGTCGTGGCTTTCCATTCTGGAAGTTTCCGGCGTCGTCTTTCTGCTTGAACCGTACGCGCCGAGCGCGTTGAACCGCGCGATTAAGACGCCGAAGGTCTACTTTCGGGACACGGGGCTCGCCGCCTATCTCACGCGCTGGCTTACTCCGGAGACTTTGGCGAACGGCGCGTCGAGCGGCGCGTTCTTTGAAACGTACGTCGTTTCCGAAATATTGAAATCATATTCGAATCGGGGGATTGACTACCGTTACGCCGTCTCCTACTATCGAGGTCGCGATAAGAAAAAAACGAAAGAGAACGGTCAGACGGTCGCCGTAGAAAGCGAGATCGACCTAATCATCGAAGAAAACGGCGTTCTCCATCCGATTGAGATCAAAAAGAACGCCTCCGTCGCGGCGAACGAGAAGTCCGCGTTTTTAGTCCTTGACAAGGTGAACGAAAAGAAGCGCGGGACGGGCGCGATTATCTGCGCCTGTCCTCAGCCGGGATTGCTAAGAGACAATATTTTGCAAATCCCGGCGTGGTACGTGTAGAAACCGCCCCTTGATCGACAACGCCGCCGTCCCCAGCGTTAGGGGCAGCGCGTCGATCGGGGCGGTTCGCGCTTTAGGGTCTAGCGTTTTTCGACGAGGGGATCCTGACCGTCGTCTTCTTCGAATTCGTCGGACGAGACGCGGACAAAGCTCGCGCCGACGGGGCCTCCGAGATAATTCATGACGACGGGGTCGAGTTCCACGACGGCGGCGACGGGGATCATTTCGACGTTATCGGGGTCGTCGGAGTAATCGTCGTCTTCGTCGCCGGCGAAGAACTGCCAGCCGCTGTCGTCGTCTTCTTCCGGATCGTCGCGGAACATATAGCCGACTTTCCAGCCCTCTTGCGTGATTTTCTTCGAGACGAACGCGAATTTCCCGAGGACTTCTTTTCGGACGGCGGTCGGATCGAGTTCCTGTCCGTCGCTGAGGAAATCGTCGACGGTTTGAGGGGAGACGTCGTCGTCGAGTTCGATCGCGTCGGACGACGCGTCCCATCGTCCCTCTTCGTCGGCGTTAAGGCGAAGATTCGCGGCGAGTTTTAAGAGGTCTTCTTCCGTAACGTCGAGGGACGCCGTCAATTCCTTGACCATTTTTTTACCGGAGTCGCCGTAGAAACAGAGCGTGATTTCGCCGTTTTTCGCCACGAGCGCTTTGACCGCGCCGAGGTTGTCTTTGTCGTCGTAAAAGACCATGAACGGGCACAGTCGGCCGTTGACGAACCAGTCGAATTCCGTCCCGTCTTTGCCGTTCATGTAGAAGATTTGGCCCCCGTCTTCGAGCGACTCCGGGGAGACGTCGGGCAGGTAGACGGCCATGTTCTTTTTGATAACGTTCTGGATTGCGCTGAGCGTCGGATTCATCGCCATTTGATCGGCTCCTTTTCAATTTCCGCGACGTCGAGGGCGCCGACCCCTGCACGCGCAGGAAAGAGCAAGCCGAAGCCCAGGGGTATTCTAACGTCGTGAATTGTTCGTTTCAACGCTTTGATCGTTTTTGGACGAATCTTTTGGACGGACGTGTCGATAAGTGTCGTGGGTATTCTCTTGTCCCAACTACGTTTGCGACGAAACGCAAAACCTTGAATTGTTCTTTCTTTACATTTTGAAACTGATGGATTTTTGTAGCAAAGAAGATAGTTTTACATGCGTCCATATCATCGTTATTGCTAATGATATGCTTCTTTATTATCATATCTTCCTAGTTATTAATAAGATAAGGAGGTCTTGGAAGAGCCGTACATTTACGAATCCCAATTATTATTTGTATTTTCATGACACCATGTTATAATCCACACGTTCGACCTTATTATTATTGAGTGCAGACAAGAGGAACTTGATGAACTATAGCAAGCTTTGGAAGTTTCTTATCGATAAGAAATTGATCAATAAAGTTTGAGCGAAATGCAGGGCTTTCAACGAACGTGATTGCAATAATGGGCAAAGGTGAAGACGTGTCGACGCAGGTGCTACGGGAAATTGGTGAGGTGTTGACTTGTAAAATCGAGGATTTCGTTGATTTTGACTAAGTTCAGTTTTTGGAACCGTCGGAATGGTATCATTCTCTGAGAGGAAGGAATACTGGCGATGTGGTGCAAGAACTGTAATCAAGAGACGAACGAGAGGATTTGCCCTATTTGTGGTTCGGAGACGGCAGAAGACATTCCCGTAGAGACCTACTGGTGTAGAAATTGCAATATTCCGATTATTCATGTATCTACGGAGGTGAGTAAGGGGAACTGCCCTGTTTGCCATGGAAAGACACGCTACCTGACCACCGACCTCAGACCTGTCTTCCCCGAGGAAAGGGTGTTGCTTGCGTTGCTTCTAGGTAGAGATCCCGAGACTTACATGCATAGTTCTGTCTGGGCTATTGGAAGTAGGTATTACATTGACGGTGAATCTCTATCAATTTCCACCAAGACTTTTGAGCTGGCCGATACCGATAGAATCTCAGCGATGCTCAAAGATTCTGCAGAAGGGGTGGATTATACTTTTTTTGACAAAAATATTAGCCTCTTTGTTCGAGCAAATCGGCACAGGCTTGCCTACATTAAGGACGAGGCTTTCTCTTTTGTAAGAAAGGCTGCAGAAAAATTTAGGGAAGAGAATATAGTTATATCATTTTCTGGTGGCAAAGATTCCAGTGTAACGGCAGATGTTGTAACTAAGGCCCTGAGTAATCCAAGCCTCGTCCATATTTTTGGAAACACAACGCTCGAATTTCCAACTACTGTTGAATATGCTTCTCGCTACAGAGATAATCATCCGCTAGCGATCTTTATGATTGCCCATAACGATGAGCAATCTTTCTACGATGTATGCGAGGATATCGGACCACCTGCGAGAATGATGCGATGGTGCTGTTCTATGTTTAAGACAGGACCAATCACTAGGGTTATTAATAGTCTGTACCGTAACCAACAGATTCTAACTTTCTATGGAATTCGGAAATCAGAATCGGTCAGTCGAAGCAAATATAATAGGATTGAAGACGATGCGGAATCAGTGAAAATCCAGCGGCAAACAGTTGCATCCCCGATCTTTTTCTGGAAAGACATTGATATCTGGCTTTACATATTTGCCGAAGATATTGATTTCAACGTAGCTTACCTTCTCGGCTATGATCGCGTGGGATGCTGGTGTTGCCCGAACAATAATCAACGTGCACAATTCCTCTCGCGTGTTTATATGCCGGAGGAATCGAAAAAATGGCGAGAGTTTTTAGTGAAATTTGCTAGGAAAATTGGTAAACCCGACCCGGAAGTCTACGTAGATAGTGGAAAATGGAAAGCGCGTCAAGGCGGCAATGGGCTTCCTTCGGCGGGAGATGTTAAGATCAAATTCACGAATTGTACGTCCGAAGAACATGCAAAGATTTATCGTTTACTTAGACCGTTTGACAATAAATTAGTTGGAATGTTCGTGCCGTTTGGAAAGATAGCGCCAGAACTCGGGAAAAAGTTGCTCCGGGAGACCGTCATTCTTGACGTGAAAACCAATGTCCCAATTTTATCAATCCAACCATTCAACCAGGATGGATACGACTATGCTGTAAAGGTCAGGACAATGAACGTTGCTGATCATGAAGAGTTGCAACGAATGGTAGGTTACCAAGTCAAAAAATTTAATGCTTGCAGAAAGTGCCTTAAATGCGAATCAATTTGTAGGCAAGGAGCGATTTCAATAATCGGAGATACTTATTTTGTTGATCCCATGAAATGTGTCCATTGTAAAATGTGTATGACCTCAAAATTCCTTGATGGCGGCTGCGCAATGGACAGATATCTTCGTACGAAATAATTGTTGGAGAATACGGAAATGCCGATGAAATTCAGGGCTCACGAAACATTTTTTATAAGAAAGGGGTGGCTCAGCAAGGGCTTGCGTTGTGTCGATTGTAAGCCGGACGTGTTTATTTCTCATGACGAGAATCCGATGGATGTACTTGGAATTGGTGCCAACATGGTCAAGTCACTTCGGTATTGGTTACAGGCCGTGGGGTTGACGACTGAGCCAAACAAAGGCAAAAGGACACAGTCTTTCACGGAACTTGGAAAACTTATAAAGGAGCATGATGCGTATATTGAAGAACTGGGTACACTTTTCCTTTTACAATATCGGTTAGCCTCGCAGAAGGAAGACGCAACTGCATGGTATTTCTTTTTCAATGAATTTTCTATGTCTGAATTCTCGAGAGAAGATTTTGTAGTTGCGTTACAGAAGTATATCAAGATGGAGGATGGAGAAAGCGATTTTGCCATTCGTTCCCTAAATGATGATTTCCAGTGCATTATCAGCACATATCTGCCAAGGTATAAATCGAATCCTGATAAGGTGTCGCCAGAAAACAACATCGACTGTCCGTTCGGGGAACTTGGGCTGATTGATATACTGAACAAGCGGAAGAGAACTTATAAGAAAAGTATCCCTGCCAGTGAAACCATTAATCCATATGTTGCTTTTGCTGTCATTATGGATAATGCGGAAGGGCGCAGAGAAATCAGTTTAAACGAGTTGCTGGTTGCTCCGTGTAATATTGGGCGTGTGTTCAATCTGGATTCAATAACCATGCTCGATGTATTGTATCGTATCGAAAGACTTGGTCTACTCAGAATTAATCGCACTTCTGGGCTGGATGTGGTAAACATCCAAGAAAATTTGAGTTTTTTAGACTGCGTTGAGCGGTTCTATGCTTCAATAAATGAGCAGAGTCAGGAGATTGCGAAATGAGGGATATGATTACCGTTGCTTCGGGATTCCAGTACTCTGTAAATATTAGTTACGATCTCGGAAACGACAATAAACTGAGAAACTTTATTCCTACTAAATCAGCTCTTAATCTGCTTGAAGAAATATTGCTTAGCGTTAATCCCTCCTCTACAGATCGAGCGAGGGTTCTTATCGGCGCATATGGTAAAGGAAAATCCCATATCGTTCTGATGATACTTTCTATTCTCATGAAGCGCGATATTGCGCTATTCGAGAAGTTAATGCCAAAGGTGCGAGAAGACCCTAAACTCTATCAGCTCGTCCAAAATTACTATGAAGGCGACAATAAGATTCTTCCAGTTGTCATTACTGGTAGTAATACCAACCTGACTCAGGCTTTTTTGCTCGCACTGCAAAGGACCCTTTCTGGATTTGATCTGGTCGATGTTATGCCAGAAACCAATTACCGGGCAGCAGTTAATGTAATCCGGCGTTGGCAAAAAGAATTTCCTGATACCTTCCGAGATTTCTGCAACGGCATCAATGAACCTATCGAGAAGTTTATTTATCGAATGGAAAATTTTGATGTTAATGCATATGAAATGTTTGAAAAAGCCTACCCATCCCTAACGGCAGGTAGTATTTTTAACCCCTTTCTTGGCTTTGATGTTGTTGAGCTTTATGAGAGCGTCGCTAATTCCCTGAAGCAAAAGGGTTTTTCAGGAGTTTATGTCGTTTATGATGAGTTTAGCAAATTCCTCGAAGCGAACATTGTAGACGCATCCGTTAGCGATACTAAGATGCTTCAGGATTTCGCGGAGAAGTGCTCTCGTAGCGGAGAGTTACAGATGCATCTCATGTTGATCTCACATAAGGAAATCTCGAATTATATCGATAAATTACCCAAAGAAAAAACGGACGGTTGGCGTGGTGTATCTGAGCGGTTTAAACATATCCATATGAACAATAATTTCTCCCAAACTTATGAAATTATTGCTTCTGTCATCATGCACCTTGAACCGCGTTGGGGTGCTTTCTGTAAACAGCATGAGCAAGATTTTGACTTGCTTTTTAGTCGTTACAGGAAACATCAGATGTTTGTAGATGCAATCGGAGAAATTGAGACAACGGTTAAAGGCTGTTTTCCGCTACACCCTGTCTCGACCTTTATTTTGCCGAAACTTTCGGAGCGCGTTGCGCAAAATGAACGCACTCTTTTTACTTTCCTTTCCTCTGAAGGCACCGCTACACTTCCTGCATTTCTGGACGAGTATACTGATGACTTTAAACTGGTAACACCGGATCTTATATATGATTATTTCGAGCCGCAACTGAAAAAAGAGGTTTATTCTGGTGATATTCATGATACTTTTGTACTCACTAGCATGATTCTGAACCAGATTGAAGAAGGGACTCTCGGCAGTAAGATTGTTAAAACTATTTCCCTAATTTATATGCTTGGGGTGTTTGAACGCCTCCGTCCGACAAAAGAGCAGATAATCTGTATTTTCTCTGGTTCATATAAAGTCGACGAGATAGAGCGTGCTATTGCAGACCTGATAGAGAAAGAATTCGTTATCTATATCAAACGGAGTAACGACTACCTCCGCTTGAAACAAACCTCCGGTGTTGACATCTGGCAGAAGATTTCTGATCAGATAGAGATACAGTCGGGACGTGTCACAATCAAAGATGTCCTGAACGCATCGAACTTCGATAACTATATGTATCCATCTCGATATAACGATGTTCATGAGATGACACGGTATTTTGCTTTTCAGTTCATCTCAGGAGAAGAGATAACACCTGATGTCGACTGGAACAAGAAAAGCGAGAGTATAGAAGCTGATGGTGTCATTTATGGTGTCCTCCCGGAATCTGAAGATCAACTCATGTTGCTCTCTTCTGTCTTAACGAAAACCAGCCTTAATCAAAGTCGGTTTATTTTTGTTCTCCCGAGGCATTTTCGCGCTATTAATGATGTAATCCGTAAGTATGCTGCGGTGGCATATCTAAGAGATCATGCTATAGATGATCCTGTGCTTTTTGATGAATACGAAGTCGTGTTTGAGGATTTGCAAGAGATTATTAAAGGATTCATCTCTGAATATACCTATCCGGAAAACTGCCGTGCGAATTATATTTATGACGGGAAACTTGTCGATGTCAGAAGAAAATCTGCCCTGACAGAACTGATGTCAAAGATATGCGACGATGTTTATAGCTTGTCCCCTGTTGTTAACAATGAGTCCGTCAATAGGAACAGGATTACCAGTGTCACGCAAAATAGTCGAAATAAGATAATCAGTGCTCTTTTGCGCGGAGAGCTTGAGCCAAATTTAGGCTTATCTGGCACTGGTCAGGAAGTCTCTATCATGCGTAGCACGCTTGTACGTACCGGTATTTGGAGCGAAGAGAGTGGCATTCCGCAGATTAATCTTCATCCCAAAGATGCAGCAATGCGAAATATGCTAGAGACTATTGAGAATTTTATCCTTGAAGCCAGACAGAATGGACATATGAATTTTGGAGAGCTATATTATCGATTGACATCTTCAGAATATCACATTGGGTTGCGTTCTGGTCTTATCCCAATTTACCTAGCTACTGTCTTGCATAACTATCGTCAGCAGACCGTTATCAATGATCGTTTCGGAGCAGTGCAGACAACCGCAGATGTACTGGTTTTAATTAATGCCGATCCAAGTAGCTATACATTGGAATATCTCGACTGGAATCCGGAAAAAGAAAAATATGTGACGCGACTAGCTAGCGCGTTTGTTGATTATGTGATTGATGCAGAGAAAGCGGGTAACTCTTATGACTATGTTGCCAACGCCATGCGCAGATGGTTTTTGGCGTTGTCAAAGTATTCAAAGGAGAGCAAGACTCGCCCCGCTGGAGGAAAAATTAGTAAACGACAGCAGGAAATGTTACGACTCCTTCGTTCCAATACGAGTGGTTCGGATCTACTGTTCAGAAAGCTCCCCGAAGCCTTCGAGTATAAGGAATTCACCCTGGATGCGGCAGAGGACATCGTGACTACGAAGAAAATGTTTGATGGTCTTTTACTTGAACTCAAACAGTTTCTTATCACAGAAACACAAAAGATTTTTCTTCCTGAGAATGACAAAGAGAGCGGAAACTTTCAGTCTCTTACAACGACGATCAAGGAGTGGTGTGACTCTCTTGATCCTAAAAGCTTTGAGCAACTTTTTCAGGATGGAACAGATCGATTCCTCAAACATTTGAAGACATCAACTAATGATGAGGAATTGTTCATTACCCGTCTCGCAAAGTTAGCTACTGGCCTCAGGATCGAAGATTGGGACAACGCTACTCCTACCACTTATTTTGCTGTACTTGAAAGGTATAAGAAAACGGCAAAAGACTTCCATAGCAGTGTCGTCGTAGAAACTATCAACGCGACTTCTTCTTATCAAGTAACTTTTGCTGACGAAGATGGGCAGAGCATTACCAGACGTTTCAATAAAGTTCAAGTATCAAAGCGCGGGAAGTTACTGTTTAACCAAATCACAACATCGCTCGAAGCGATGGGACAGTCTATTACGGAACAAGAAAAAAGGCAAATTCTCATGGAGATACTTAAAAAACTCTGTTAAGGTTCTCGGGAGGTGTTTATGGCGTATTTTGATAATGCAGCAACCACATATCCAAAGCCTGACTGTGTTTATTTCTGTATGAATAATTTTTATCGGCATTATGGAGGTAGTGCTGGCAGAGGTAACTATGCGCTTGCTACTAGTGCGAAATGTATGATTGATGAAACCCGCTCTCTTCTACAGGGACTCCTGCACTGCCCACAAAAGAAAGTGGTGTTTACTCCAAATGCCACAATCGCACTCAACATGATTATCCAGGGCGTGATCAAAAAGGGAGTCCGAAATGTTTATATCAGTCCCTTTGAGCACAATGCTGTTACCCGGACTCTCACACATTTTGAAAGATTAGGAACAATTTCAGTTAGAACTCTTCCTGTTACGCGATTACTCGAATATGATCTCGAACGCACAAAGTACATGTTTGATGAGTTTCATCCGGATTTTCTTATCGTAAGTCATGCCAGTAACGTAATAGGTCTCATAGCGCCAGTCGAAGAGTTATTTGCTCTGGCGAAAGAATACGGATCAATTACACTAGTCGATATGGCGCAGACCGCTGGCCTTATTGATCTAAATGTCGGTTTGGAGACAATTAACTTTGCCGTTGTTGCGGGGCATAAAACGCTGTTCGGACCGACCGGTATTTCTTGCTTTCTTATAGAACCTAATTTTGATTTGCCTCCAGTTTTGTTCGGCGGCACTGGTTATGATTCCGCTAACCAGAATATGCCAAACAGTCTGCCGGAGAAGTACGAAATGGGAACTTTAAACATAGTTGGTATTGCAGGTCTCAACGCCGCCTTAAAATGGATAAAAGAGCAGACAGTCCACAAATTGTATTTGAAAGAATATGCTGCGAGAAAACAACTCCTTGGTATTCTCCAGGAGTATGGTTTTCTCGCAATCGTCGGGAATGTACCAGGACGAGAATACGTTGGTATTGTTTCCTGTCTTCTGAACGGGATAAGTAGCGACAGTGCTGGAAGCTTATTTTCCGAGCGTGGTATATCTGTGCGGACAGGTCTGCAGTGTGCTCCTAAAGCCCATCAATTTCTTGGTACTTTTCCAGCCGGAACAATTAGATTTAGTGTTAACTGTATGACAAAAGAGAGTGATTTTAAAGAACTTAGAAGCGTGCTTGACGAAATTAAGGAAGAACTATAAAACAGGGTGAAACAATGAGTTTGATCGATGTTAAACTCAAAAAGGAATACCGTTCATTGCTGGATAATGTCGTCCAGGATTTCTATATCCCGCTATTGAAACAGGCGATACTATATCAACGAGCGGTTGGTTTTTTCTCGTCTTCTTCTCTTATAGAGATTTCTAAGGGTATTGCTACAATGGCGTCTGCTGGAGGAAGAATCCAGATTGTCGCTTCTCCTTATCTTTCCGATGAAGATATTAAAGCGATCAAGAAAGGCTACGCTGATCGCGAAAAAGTCATTGAAAACGCACTTTTGTCTCAGCTATCAGACGAACATGCTGATTATTATTCTATGGAGCGGCTTAATCTTTTAGCCAATCTAATAGCAGATGGAATCCTTGATATTCGAATTGCATACACCGAGGATAAAAATGGCATTGGTATGTACCACGAGAAAATGGGTGTTATTGTCGATTCTGATGGAAATAGAGTCGCTTTCTCTGGATCAATGAATGAGTCTGCCACTTCTATGATAGTAAATTATGAGACTATCGACGTTTACAGAGGATGGGGCGATGATGACGAGGTTGAACGTGTCAATTTAAAAGAGAACGCGTTTACCTCAATCTGGAATGACACAGAACCGAGAATCCACGTGTTGGAATTTCCGAAAGTAACAGACGCGCTCATTGAGAAATATCGAAAGAAAGCGCCTGATTTTGGTATAGATGATCAGCAATACACATCATATCAAAACCGAAAACATAGCGCCACTCCGACGCAGCCTGTTGGCGCACGGATACCACAAGAAATAGAACTTCGCGATTATCAGGAGCAGGCAATTGCGGCATGGATAGGAGAGAACTATCGTGGTATTTTTGATATGGCGACTGGTACAGGTAAGACGCTTACAGGCCTGGGGGCTATATCAATGCTTTCCCAAAATCTTGACGACGAACTCTCAGTAATCATTGTTTGTCCTTATCAGCATCTAGTCGAGCAGTGGGTTGAAGACATTGTGAAGTTCAACATGAAACCCATTATCGGCTATAGTTGTTCAACGCAAAAAGACTGGAAAAAGAAACTCTCCGATGCAGTGCGCGATCAGAAGATCAGAAAAGACAAACGTTTCTTTTGCTTCGTCACAACAAATGCCACATTCGCAAGCGAGTATGTCCAGAATCAAATATCCAAGATTAAGAGGCCCATCCTCTTGGTTGTAGATGAGGCCCATAATTTTGGAGCTCCTACTTACGCACGCTGTTTGGACGATCGTTTTGCTTACCGCCTTGCACTTTCGGCAACACTTGAGCGGCATCGTGACGATGAAGGAACTGCTCTGCTTTATAACTTCTTTGGTAAGAAATGTATCGAGTATCCCCTAGACCGTGCAATCAGGGAAGGTAAACTTACAAGATATAGATATCACCCAATTGTAGTATTTCTGACTAATGATGAACTATTGTCTTACGATCAGATTTCCTATGAGATGTCCAAATGCATAATAAGGGACAAGAATGGGAAATGGAAGTTGAACAAGCGTGGAGAGAAACTTGCTCTCAAAAGAGCCAGGATTGTCGCTGGTGCGTCTGGAAAACTCAGCGCGCTTAGGAAACAGATCGTACCTTATGTTCATGATAACAGTCTATTGATTTATTGTGGTGCAACAAATATTCTTGATGAAGAGTCTGATCATTCCTCAACCGATGAGGAAGATGTTCGTCAGATTGAGGCTGTTACCAGTATCCTTGGGAATGAATTTGAAATGGCCGTCTCTAAATTCACCTCTGATGAAGATATGGAGACGCGAGCACTTATTATCGACCAATTTCAGAATAAAAAAATGCTCCAAGCGATTGTCGCCATTAAATGCTTGGATGAGGGTGTAAATATCCCTGGAATTAGAACCGTCTTTATTCTAGCCAGTACTACCAACCCGAAAGAATATATTCAACGTAGAGGTCGTGTGCTCAGAAAAGCTCCAGGAAAGGCTTTTGCGGAGATATATGATTTTGTTACCCTGCCTCGTCGGCTCGACACTGTTTCTTCCCTGACAGAGGAGCAATCTAGGCGAGATCTAGCGTTAGTAAAGGGCGAACTTGCAAGAATTAAGGAATTTGGACGGTTATCGATGAATTCGATGGATGCCCAGACTTTAATCTGGAATATCCAGGATACATACAACATCACAGAAGACTTTAATACCGAGGATGAGGAATTCTGATGGCAAAAGAGGATATAATCTATACAATCAGTGACGAGAAAGTTGAACGCTTAAAGAGGCGGATTATTCTGTTGGAAAACCAAAATATCAAGACGCATGAAAAAAATGATCCGGAAATGATAAAGCAGATAAAAAAACTGATTGAGGAGGAAGTCAATGCTGTTGCAATCAATTAAACTCGAAAACTTCCGTCTGTTCCAGAACGAGCAGATTACCTTTGCGGATGGTAAAGACGATAAGAATGTCACGATTATCCTTGGCGATAACGGAACCGGTAAGACAACCCTCGCTCAAGCTTTCCGCTGGTGCCTATATGGAGAGACGGATTTTTCTGATAAGGTTGTCATCAATCGACTGGTTGCCAATGAATTACCGCCCTCTCAGAGTGCTGATGTGTACGTGGAACTAGCGTTTCAGCACGGAGAAAACTTTTACAACTTATCTCGGAAGCTGACCTACACCAAGGATAGTTCTGGCAACCTCAAGGCCTCAAATGCTGTGTTCAGTATTCGAAGAAGAGATAAAACTGGAAATACCACGAATATTAAGCCTACCCTCCACGATAGTGAAGTCAATGGAATCCTTCCTAAAGAACTCTCCAAGTATTTCTTTATTGATGGTGAACGTATTGAGCGCATGAGCAAAGATATTTCTACCCATAAGAAGGTGAATGACTTCGCTGACGCAGTTCGCAGTATCCTGGGACTCAAGGGGATAGATAGCGCAATCCGCCATCTCAATCCGAATGTAAAAAGTAGTGTTATTGGAGTATATGAGAGTAGCTATGATTCCAGTAGCAATATCAAAATCGAAGAGTTCACCCAGACTATTGAGGAGTGCAAGACAGAGATCGAAAGAATCAACGAGCGTCTTGAAGAACTTGATCGACAAAATGAACACGCAACAATTCGTAGAAACGAGAAAAAAGAGGAACTTAAGCAATACAAGGATGGCGAAACACTACAAAGCCAGCGAGAAGATCTGCAACAAAAAATTAGCGCGATAAAAAGATTGCGTTCTAATATGGTCAAAACGTGTTGTGACGACTTTTCTGCCCATATGGGAGCTTTCTTTTCGCTTTGGCTGATAGAAAAAGCCATGCGAATGCTTCAGGAGAACGACTTTACAGGCAAAGATATCCCCCATATGCATGGAGATACGATCGAGTATTTACTGAAGCAAAAGGAGTGCATCTGTGGTACTAGCTTGACCGAAGGATCCGTTCCCTATGAGAAAGTCAGGGCTTTGATAGACTTCCTCCCGCCGAAGTCCTTAAGTTCAAGTATCGGTGATTTTAAAAAGATGGCGGTCAAGAAGGTGTGTGACGCACGGGAGACTGACATTTATACCACTATAGGTGAGCATCTAGCCATCATCCGTCAACAGGAAGAAGATCTTAGTAACCTCGAAGAGGACCTTCAGGCCGTCGAGGATAAACTTAGTAGTGACGATGTTCATGTTAAAATACGCAACATCAATGCAGAAATCAAATATTGTGACCGTATGATCAACGGTTATGCTAAAGATCACGATCAATGTATCAGTTCCTTAGCAGTGGCTAACGAGCAGATGCGGTTGGCGGATAGTAAGCGCCGTGAACTTGCCCTACTCGATGAAAAAAATAAAAAGATTGAAATCTATAAAGCCTATGCGGCACGGATTTATCAAGAACTACTTGAATTCTACAAATCTCACGAAGCGACGATTCGAGGTAATCTAGAGGATACGATAAATGAGATTTTTAAAGAAATATACGAGGGAGGCCTTTCTCTGACAATCGATGACAAATACCACATTTCTGTTTACGCTGATAATTACGATGGCGACGTAGAGACCTCGACAGCTCAAAGCATTGCTGTGATTTTTGCTTTTATTACTGGTGTTATTAAAATGGCCCGCGATAATCGCTCCTCTACCGATGAGGATGCCAAACTTTTCTCCTCTGAACCGTATCCGCTAGTCATGGATGCTCCTCTTTCTGCGTTTGACAAGCGCAGAATTGAAACCGTCTGCACCGCGTTGCCAAAAGTTGCAGATCAGGTTGTGATCTTTATCAAAGATACTGACGGCGAATTAGCAGAGAAATATTTAGGGAGACACATTGGTCGCAGTCATTGTTTTGAAAAAGAAAATGAATTTATTTCGAGACTGGTATAATGAGGCGAGAATATGTTCGACAAATCTTATAAATTTCATGGAATCCATGCTAAAAAGGGAAAAGAACTGACTGGTGTATTTGATGGAGATAGCAAAGCACAGTTTATTAAATTCGCAAAAGACCTTTATGCTTTTGCACCGCTGGTAGGGTTCCTTTATAATCGCCGTGCTAACCTTGATCATATGAAGAATCCTGAGACTGGCGAGGAGTACGACTATAATATCATGACTGAACAGGTGATATCGGTGCAAGATAATCTGACTTTTCACTTTTGTCTTATTATGCTTTTAGACAGCGACTACGAGCCCGATGAAAAAAAACGGATCGATAAAGCATTTCGCGATGTTGGAAAACTTCCCGAGGATGAGGCGCGATTCGATGAATTTGTGCGTGGTGGTATTGATGTCCTTCATGAAAAGCTTATCGAAGATGGCGGTGAACCAGAGGATTATATCAAGCGCCTTTATGATTTTATTGAGGACGTTCATGAAAGATGGAATGTGAAAGTAAACTCTGATACTCTTGTGAAACTCTGTATTAGATAAAGGGAATTTCTAAGATGGGGGGGGATAATCGTCAGGTAGCCCTTAAACAATTGCTAGAAATAGCAGTTACGAATGGGTATGTTACTTTTGACGACATCATGCGTTGCGCTGATGATAATTTCCTTTCCATAGGTGAATTTGACTGGCTGGCTGATGCAGTTGGTCTCAGAAATATCATTGTGTATGATGAAGAACCCAAACCCGTGGATGCTGACAATGTTGACTACAACGACTATGCTCAGATTGATTACGAATTTGATTATGCCGAAGTAATCGAGATGTGTCCCGATCTGGAACCGCTTATTGAGGAAATACGGGGTATTAAGCCCCCGCAGCGCGGGGAGGTGGCAAGGCTTAAATATCAGGTAAAAGAAGGCAATATTCATGCAAGAAACCGCATGATTAAGATGTATATGCGACTCGCTATCCGTCTTGCTTTGCAACGTGCAAAAGCCTTTGATCTTGATATAGAAGAAACCTTGGGAAATGCTTTTGTTGGTCTCCTGAATGCTGTTGATAAATATGATCCTGATTACTCTGGACCATTCATTACTTTTGCCTCGTTTTGGATATATCAGATTATTTCTAAAGAGCAGAGCACGAAGAATCCAAATATCTATTTCCCGTTACATAAAAAAGGGTGGTTCTACACGATGTATCCTCTCCTGAAAGCTCGAGGTTGCACGGAGTGTGATCAGATTTTCCGATGTGAGAAAGTAATTTCCATGATATGCGAAACAGTCCGTTGCGGACGTGAGCAGGCTAGAGACGTTTTAACCGCTTCAAATCCCTGCTTGTCTTTGGATGAATTTACTGAAGATGACCTGCAAACCTTCGGCTTGGTTTTCTCTGATGACGAAATGCTTGAAGAGATTGAATCAACGCTTCAACAGGAGGAAGTGCTGAGAATAGTTGATAGTCTTACGGGGCGTCAGCGCGAAATATTGATTGATCGATATGGTCTAGGGGGCGGCGTTGAGCGTACTTTAGAACAACTAGGCCAAAAATATCACCTTACGCGAGAACGTATTCGACAAATTGAAGCAACCGCTTTGAAGAAAGTTGCGAGCTATTATATGAAGGGGACGGGGAAGAGAAAACCTTTGACAAGAAATGACAGGAGCAGAAAGTTAGGAAACGAATCAAACAAACAATAGCCGACTGCTTGTCAATAAATATTGGTTTTTTGTAATGATAAATACTATTTTGTGTTCCCTAATTTGGTCTCTCTTAACAGTCAATATTTCGAACACTTACAGCTCTATAGTGTTTAAAACCTAATATTTGCACTCATTCGTTTCCGCTTTCTAATTATAACCTTGAATCACCTGATTTCCGATTCACCTTCTCGTTTTAGGGCGGCGTTTATCGAAAAAGTATCCAAAGAATCTGTGCTAATGTCGAGTTGTTTTATCATAAGTCATTCAGACAAAAGCTTCGGCGGCGTGTGCGCCGCTCGGGATAGCCGCGTCGGATTTCTTCCGTCGCGTCCGGGTTGTGGGTCGGAGATATGAGGCGCGTCTTAGAATTTCGCGGCGATATATCGGGCGGCGCGTCAAAGAAAAACGCCCCCGGGGATTTGGGGGCGTCGTATCTTGGAGTCGATTCTATTCTCGCGGGGGCGATTGGGGAATCAGAGGGTGAAGATCGGGCGGTGCTTGGGCATGTAGGGGCGCGAGTAGGGCGTGGCGATACGTTTCGGGATATCGTCTTCTTCGCGCCAGAAGATATGCTCGAAGTCTTCGGCGTAATATTGGAAGTAGATCGTGAAGTCGTTCTTGTCGAGGATTTCCGTTTCGGTGTGGAAGCAGAAGAACCACTCGGTGAACATCTCGGGGGGCAGAACCTTAATCTGATGCGGAAGGACGCCGTTGACGATGAGGGAATAGACGCGTCTGGCGGATAGATGGTCGGCGCAGACGATTCTGTGCCCGATGGAATTCAGGAACCGCACGAGCTTCGACAACGACCGCTCGACCTCGGCGTCCGTCGCCTTTTGGAGATCGATCAGCGGGAGATATTTCGCGACGAACGTTTTAAGCTCTAACGACGGCGCCTGCTCCCAGAGGATCATGTCTCTGAAATAATCGTTCTCCTCCTCGAGCGAAAGCAACGACGTCTGATCCTTACGTCTGAGATTGTCGACGAAAAAAGGCTCGTCTTCAGAATCCGCCGTCTCGCGCGCCCCGAAGAGAAGCGATTCGTAGATAAAGCGCAATCGACCGTTTTCTTGCGTCGGATCGGCGTCTTGCTCGCGGTCATGGCGATCGCCGCCGTGATAATGGTCGTTCATGTCAAAGCCATATATGACGTCGACAGAGACGCAAGACGCCTCTGCATATTTGGGTTCGTGGGAGGAGGAGCGCCGCAACATGCCGAAATCGCGCGCGTTCGACGAATCTCGACCGCGCGTCGCGGTTTGACGACGCTAAAACGCGAGAGAGAAACGAACCGAAATCGCCGGCGTGCGCCGACGACGTCAAAGAAGTCCCAGGGGGGGGATGGGCAAACGCTTGTACATGGCCGTGCAAGCGACTTCCTTGCCTGATTGTTTTCTCTTGTCTATCTAATCTAATGAAAACTCAAAGAATTTCAAGCGGCTTTTCAATGAAAATATTGAGTCGCGACATTTTTGCCGGTCGGTTATCGGAAAATTCCCACTATGCGGAGCGACGCGAACTCGCCGTAAACGTAAAACCGTTCGTCAGAAACGCAAAGTCAGAGTGAGTCGTATAATAATCAGTTCAGCGACAATTCGCGGCTTAGGAACGACCGTTGTTTTCGGCGAGATCGTTTCGATGCAAAAACTCTGAAAAATACAACTCCGACGCGCGATTGTTCGACCTTTTCCCGAGCGTTCGACCGTCGCGACGCGGCGCCGCGCGGACGATTTGCGCCGTTCTCGCCGACGCCGCGCTTGTCGAAACGCTCCCCGCGCGTTATCATGAATCGGTCTGCCCGCGCGCCCCCGCGTCGCCGGGCTCAACGTTCACGACGAGAGGAGACGTTTTGCGCTCATGACGGATTTAAAGGTATATCGGATTCTCGACGCGGCGGCGAATCGCGGCCGCGAGGCGCTGCGGGTCGTCGAGGACGCGACGCGATTTCTCGAAGATTCGGAAGACCTGACGCGCCGGCTCAAGGAACTGCGCCATCTCTTCGCGACGACGTCGGAAAAGCTCGACCGCGACAAACGGCTCGCCGCGCGCGACACGGTCGGCGACGTCGGAACGTCCGTCGAGACGTCCGACGAATATGAACGCGCGTCTCTCCAAAGCGTCCTCGCCGCGAATTTCGCTCGGCTCGAAGAGTCCGCCCGAAGCCTCGAAGAATTCTCCAAACTCGTCGAACCGCAGCTCGCCAAAGAATGGGAACAGATCCGCTATCGCGCCTATACCCTCGAAAAAATCGTCTACGAGGCGCTCCGCGATAAAAGAACGAACGACGGTTTCGCGTCTGAAGTCGCCGATTGACGCGGTTCTTTCGTCCTCGGTTGAAGTTCAAGAGATTTCGGCGCCGCTTCCGCGTTGCTTTCAGGGGGCGCCTTTTGTCCGTCAGAGATATAACCGCCTCTCTTTTCGCGTTAGTTCACGCGCAGAAAACGACGTTATCTTTTGGTCTGAGACTTCGTTAGATTCTCAAATTCCTCGACGCTCATACCGGCGTCCTCCGCCGCTTCGGAAACCGTCAAACGCCCTCGAGCGACGAGGCGCGCAAGCGTTTGAAGAGTTCCTTCTTCCCTTCCTTCTTCCTTTCCTTCTTCTCTTCCTTCTGCCCTTCCTTCTTCATATGCGTCGTCAATCTGAGAGGCTTCGTCGTGCATTTGTTTCTCGCGATACCACGCCTCTTGGCGGACTCGTTCGTCCGCTTGGAAATCGAGAAGAATTCGTCCCGCGTCGCGGACTTCCGGAATAACGGCGCTTTCTATAATCGTCATAAGTTCCTCCTTTGAGCCGACGTTGATCAGCCCGAGCCGCGCCATAGAAAAACGGACGGTCGACCGACCGCCCGTTTCTTTGTCTGACGCGCGTTGTTTTTTGGCGCCGCCCGGGATTCTGGGCGCGCGAGATCCCGCTCAATACTGAGTGACGTCGACCGTGATCGCCGAGTCGCCGGGCGTAGTCAGCTTGACCTTCGAGGTCTGCATGCTCGTGAGGACCGGCGGGATGATCTGCGGCATGCTCTTGATCTCGGCGTCGCGCTCTTTATTGTATTTGTCGACCTCGCTGCGCTCCATCTTAGACATGTCCTCGGCGGTGAGTTCCGGCTTGGTCGGGGTCGGGTCTTTGCGGAGCGTCACGGTGAAACTGCCCGCGGGCGCGCCGGGGGCCTGGAAGTTGGCGAACGTCGTATTGACGACGCAGACGCCCTGCGCGTCCGTCGTTCCTCCGGCGATCACGCCGGGGATCGGCGTGTCGGGAATCAGCGCGATCTCGACGCCCTCGATCGGGGTCGATCCGTCGAGGACGGTGATCGTACAAGGAGAAACCTTAGGAAATCCGCTCGGCTTGCCGGAGCAGCCCAGAGTCGCGACGAGCGAACAGAGAATCGCCGCGACCGCCGTAATCTTTAGCGCTTTCATAATAGCGTCCTTTTCGTTGTTGGATATGAAGAGCGCCGCCGGCCCAGAAGATCGAGACGGCGACGCTTTTCGATTTGGTGAGTTTACGAAACGAAATCAGTTCGAGGTCGTCTCGCCGCCTTCGATCGAACCAAGCGCGCCCCAGACGCCGTACGGGCTTTTGCCGGCGAATTCCTTACCATGCGACGCTTGAATCGTCGAGTAGGCGGAGGTGTTCTGCGGGTCGGCGTCCATGTCGCCGCAGTCGATCGTGTCGGAGATGAAGCGGACGCTTCCGTCGACCATCGCCGCGTTCACGCCGCCGCTGTGGTGCGACTGCGCCGAGCAGATTCCGTAGCCCCAGCCCGCCTGACCGGCGCCGCCGCCGTAGTTACGAGCGTTCGGGGAGTTCGGAGGAAGAATCGTCTGGAAGCCCGTGGTGCTCACGGAGCCTTCCGCCCAGTTCTGACCGCGCTCAAACGTGCAGGCGCTGCCCGTGAACAGGTTGCGGTCCGCCGAGCTGACGAGGTTCAGAATGTTGCGCGGACGAGTAATTGAACCCGTGCCGACCAGCGCGATTCCGCCCTTGACTTTGTTCGTGCCCTGCATGTCGCCGCAGACCATCTCGGAATACGCGATCGTGTTCGACGTTCCGTCGGTGATCGAACTCATCGGGCGCGTGACGACGTGACGCGAGTTGTTCATAGCGGCGCGCGAGTACAGACCGCCGGGGAAGAAACCTCGGGACGTCATCGACGATTCGTCCGTCTGGCAGATCGAGTCGCCCCAGCTTCCCGCGTAGTTCGTTCTTCCCGCATCGTTAACCCAGCCCGTTTTCATCTTGGAAGCGGCGTCCGAAGGACACATCAGGTAGCTGATCTGGACGGAATAGGATTTGTCGCCGTTGCCCTGAACGCTCGGCCAGTTCTTAGACGAAAGCGTTTGATAGAGCGCCGTCTGTTCCGCGTAAGGGAGAATCCAGACGTGGTGTCCGATCCACCCGTAGTCGCCGCATCCGTCGCCGCCGCCGCGCGAAGGCTGGAACGAATTGTTGGCGTCGTGATACGTTTGGGCCGCGAGAATGAGCTGCTTGAGGTTGTTCGTGCACTGCATACGTCGCGCCGCTTCACGCGCCGCCTGAACCGCGGGCAGAAGAAGACCAATAAGAATACCGATGATCGCGATAACAACTAGAAGCTCGACAAGGGTGAAACCTTTAGAGTTCCGCCCTTTTGAAAAAACGCTGTTTTTCATCTTAAATCTCCCTAGACACATATAAAACCCACTTCGACGCGAGACGAACCGCAAACGCGAACCGCCGTCCCCGTCGACGCGCCGCCGTTAAAACCAAGCGACGACTCATAATACCGAGATTATTATACCACGGAAACGTCAAAATGTATCGTATTCGGGGATTTTTTTAAATTTTTATTTTCAAAGGTTTGGGGTTTTAAGGTCGGCGCCCGCCGACGTTCAGCGGAGGCAGATTCCGAATTCCGCCGCCTGAGAGAGCGTGACGACGCCGTTCTTTACGAGTTTCGCGATTCCTCTAATGAGACCGCGTTCTTCGCCCTCTTCAATTTCTTCTTCACGCCCTTCCTCGTATCCTTCCTGTCGCGATTGCGTGTGGGCTCTTTCTTCGTTGTATTCAGTGATCCACATGCTTTTTACCTCCGCTTGATTTTCCAAGAGGAACGGAGGAGAAGTTTAGTAGACGTCTATCCCCAACGCCGCCGCTTTTTCGGCGAACTCGGCTTCGGTCATTTCGAATCGTTCCGCCGCCTGCGCGAGAGTAATGACGCCGCTTTTCACAAACCCTGCGATCCCTTCAATCAATCCTTGTTCTCTGCCGATATTAATACCTCTTGCTTCGCCGACGGAGACGCCTTCGTCGAATCCTTCTTCACGCCCTTCCTCGTATCCTTCTTCACGCGATTGCGCGTGGGCTCTTTCTTCATTGTATTCAGTGATCCACATGCTTTTTACCTCCGCTTGATTTTCCAAGAGGAACTGCTTAAGAACGGAGTCGTTCGGCATTTCCTTTAGGGTTAGGTCGACCGCTTCTTCTTTGGTGTTTGTTCGAGTCTGGTTGAAACGCGTTCGTCCGACGAACCATGAATAGTCGGCGAGCGGTTTGCATTTGTCGAGAAGTTCCTTGTTGCGACCGCTGTTGACGTTGAAGACCGTGACTGTGATTTCTATCGACGGCTTGATCGCGTACGGGAGCGGAGTCTCCGTAAAGAGATCGGAGAACTTCAACTCGAGTCGATCCGGCTGGTTGAGCGTTCCGTTGTAGAAACAGACGCAGATCGGGATGGGAAACTTCTTCGGAAAATGCCCGTCGACGTTCCAAGACCTCTCGATGTGCTTATTGTAGACCATCGACGAGTAGGAGAGGAAACGAACGGGGAGCGTGCGGTCGACCTTCGACTGTTGTTCGTAAAAACTCATGATCCCGCCAAAGAGGAACGAAACGTCGTTCTTCATGCCGAGGTAGACGACGTCTTCGATCGTCGTGAATTCGACGGCGTCCGCGTCGGTATAATTCGTATTCCCGAGCGTGTTGAAGACGTCTAACGCCCATTCCTTATGGTTGGGATTGCCAAAGATAAACTTGAAAAGTCGGTCTTTATATTCCCGATTAATCCCGTCGCCGTTGTTGTTTTCGTTGTCAGCCATTGGAACGCCTCCATCCGACTATTTTACGTTCCTTCGACTTTGACGTCAAGAATTTACGGAGATTTCGGCCCCGCGTTTGTCGTCGGCGTCGGCGTCGCAGGGACGAGCGTCAGCCCTTGCGTTTGGCAGAATTCCTGAAGATCCTTCATTCCCTGCTCGCCGCCCGGCTCGACTTCGACTTTGAGATACGGCGCCCAGTACATATTGCGGCCCGCAAGTCCCCACGACTTCACGCACAGCGCGATAACGTCGGAGAGTTCCGCGTCGCGGTCGCCGGGCGTCTTGCCTTCCGCCTGATAGACGACCTCGCCGGTCGCGCGGAGCCCCGGCTGCTTCGGGAAAACGTAACGATCCTTCGTACACCGCACGAGGATTCCGCGCTCGCTGCCGCGCTGCGCCGTTCGCGTCAGTTCGCGCGAAACGAGGAACGCCTCGGGGGGCGTCTTTTCGTCGTCGCGGATTTTGTTCTGATTTTCAGCGGGTTCGTCGAGCGAGACGGTTTTGTCGAAAACGTTCGGGACGCCGGGCGCGGCGCTTGTCGCGTCGGACCCGGGCGCCGTCGCCGCGGTCGCGCCGTCGCCGCTTTCGCCCGTCGCGTCGGCCCCGTAGGTCGTGTTCCCGAGCGTGTTCGTCAGATCGCGGGATTGCGCGGGATCGGAAGGTTGATTTGAATCCGGCGTCGCGACGAAATTCTTCATATACAGCGGCGTTTCGGCGCCGGGCTGGGACGGCGCCTGCGCCTCTTGCGTCGTCGTCGCCGCCGCGTTCTCGACGCGCTGCGTCGTTACCGCGCCGGGCGCGGATTCCGTCGCGCCGCCGCTTGCCGCGTTCGTCGCGTTCGTCGCGCTTGCCGCGCTTGCCGCGCTTGCCGCGCTTGCCGACGTTTCGTCGGCCGCGTACGCTCGGCTTCGCGCGAGTTTCCGAGACGAGCCGGGGGCGTTTGCCGCCGTCGCCGTTTCGGCGTTCTGAGCTTCGACGCCGTCGGAACCGGGGTTCTCCGCCGTCGCGGCGCCGTCGGTCGGAGACGGGGATGAGGTCGGGGACGTCGCGTTCTGCGCATAGCGTCCGACGTAAACGGCGTTCGACTCGACTTCGCCGCCCTGCGTCTTCGAACCGCTTCCGACCGCGTTTACCGCGCCCGTAAAGACGCCTTTTCCCGCGACGTTTGTCGCCGCGAAACTCCGAGCCGGCGGGACGACTTGCGGCGTCGTTCCGACCGTCGGCGAGGTTCCAGTGCCGGAGACGGGCGGCGTCGCGACGTTCTGCGCGACGCGGGCGTCCGATCCGCCGGGGCCGACGCCGGGTCTGACGCCGCCCGCGTTCGGATTCGCGGCGCCGAGTCGGACGTTCGAACCGAGTCGCGCTTGGAGTTCGGAGTTCGGGGCGGAGCCGCGCTCGTCGCGTTCGCCGGGCCGCGCGCCGCGTCTTGCGCGTTCCTCGGCGACGAGTCGCGCGTTGCGGATCGAAAGCGCCGCCGCAAGTTGCGCCTGCATTCGCGCGCGCGCGGCGTTCGCTTGGTCTGAAGCGGCTTTGGCGAGGACGGGGTCCGGCTCCGGATATTCG
>Ga0256407_10002261_pt1 | contig 37282 bp, 61 predicted proteins | sample RumenRJG_04DNA_FD_193489 | JGI IMG/M metagenome (GOLD analysis project Ga0256407, IMG submission 193489) | Bovine rumen microbial communities from Lethbridge, Alberta, Canada - RJG_04 | ecosystem: Host-associated > Mammals > Digestive system > Stomach > Rumen | place: Canada: Alberta... | reverse complement strand
CGATCGTAGACCCTTCTGCCGCGTCTTTTATTACTCTGATAAAGAAACACACGCATGAGGTAAAAAACGGCGATAAAAGCATCCTGAGGCGATATAAGGTGCTGAAGGCTGACAATGATGTGGAAGATGGACTGAGAGAAACGGCAACAGCCCTAAAGAACGGACTTGTGAAGGTATCTGCGCAATGTACTGCATGGAAGAAAGAGATCGAAGGATATATATGGGATGAGAAGTCTGCGGAAGACAGACCTGTGAAAGTGAATGATCACGCCATGGATGCCATGCGATACTTTGTCAAGACAATGAAGGTAACCAAAGTGAAGAGGGAATATCAGTCAATATTCCCATCTGTACTGTAGAGCCCGGGAGGCTATGGAGGGAGATATGATTACATATCAGGATTTGCTCTCTGCTATAGGCGAGGGCGATACAAGACGGGAAAGTGATGTGCTGGACTTTGTGAAAAAGGTGATCCGTCAGCATCAGGCATCGGAACTGTACCAGACGGCGCAGATCGCGGATGAGTACGACCGTCAGAAGAACAGGACCATCACCCAATTCCAGAAGATCCTTTATACGATGAGCGGCGAGGCTGTGCCTGACCTGTTCGGCGCGTGTTACAGAATTCCGTCAAGGTTCTTTAACAGATTCGTCACCCAGGAGAACCAGTACCTTCTGGGGAACGGCGTATCATGGGATGGAGAAGACAGTCCGCTTGGTGAGGATTTCGACTATGTGCTGCAGGATGCCGGGAAGAAAGCTCTGTGCGGAGCGGTATCGTTTGGGTTCATGAACCTCGATCATGTGGAAGTGTTCTCTGTTTTGGAATTTGCTCCGCTTTACGACGAAGAAAATGGTGCTCTCCGTGCCGGAGTGAGATTTTGGCAGATAGACCAGACAAAGCCTCTGCGTGCAACTCTGTATGAGGAAGACGGATATACAGAGGTGATATGGCGCAGGAAGACGAAGGGAGAGATCCTGCAGGACAAGAGAAAATACAAGCTGATCATAAGGGAGTCTGAGGCAGACGGCGCTGAGATCTATGACGGTGAGAACTATCCTTCGTTCCCTATTGTCCCTTTGTGGGCGAATGGTCATCACCAGTCCGAGATTGTAGGGATCAGGGAAGGGATAGATGCTTATGACCTGATCAAGTCCGGAGCGGCATCTGACATTGATGAGGCGGCGCAGATATACTGGGTGATCCAGAATGCCGGTGGAATGGATGATGTAGATCTCCGCAAATTCATCGAAAGACTGAGAGTGGTCAAGGCTGCCACGATGGACGAAGACGGCGCTGTGGCAGAACCTCACACGATTGACATTCCGTATGAGGCGCGAGAGGCGATCCTGACAAGGATTGAAAAAGACCTGTATAAGGATTTCATGGCGCTTGATACGGAGAATATCGCATCCGGAGCGACTACGGCAACGCAGATCCGCGCGGCGTATGAGCCTATGAGCAACAAGGTGGATGAGTTTGAGCACTGCGTTTATCAGTTTGTCGATGGCCTTTTAAAAATCGCCGGCAAGGATGTTAAATTCTCATTCACGCGGTCCCAGAACATCAACGTTCAGGAAATGGTACAGACTATAATCATGGCTGCTGACCATCTGAGCGATGATTATGTGACCAGGAAGGTCCTCACTACATTCGGGGATGGTGACCTGGCTGATGACATGATCAGGGAGAGGGATGCTGAAGACATGCAGAAGATCAATCTGCCTCCGAGGGATGAAGAATGGACAGAGGGCATGAACTCACAGACGAACGAATAAAAGAGATCGAGGAAAGACTGCGGAGAGAATACGAACAGGCCGCCAAAGAGATACGGGAGAAGACTGACGATTATCTCCGCAGATTTGCCACAAAAGATAAGATCTGGCAGAAGTGGGTGGAAGATAAGAAGAAAACCCCGGAAGAGTATGCGAAATGGAGATTCGGGCAGATAACCGTAGGGAAACGGTGGGATGAGCTGAAGGAGCGCATAGCGAACGACCAGTTGAACGTCAACAAGATTGCCAGGAATATTATTCAGCATGAAATGCCTGACATATTCGCTCTGAATGCCAATTATGCCGGCTACCAGGTAGAGCACGACGCGAAGATCGACACGACCTTTACACTGTACAGCCGGGATACCGTGGACAAGATCCTCCGCGATGATCCTGACCTCTTGCTCCCTCCGGGAAAGAAAGTCAGTCAGGCGATTCAGGAAGGGAAAGCCAAGCGCTGGGAGAAGCAGAAGATTCAGTCCGTTATGACGCAGGGGATTCTGCAGGGCGAATCCATCCCGAATCTAGCAACAAGGCTTGCGAAGGAAGTGGCTGACAGCGATTATAAGGCCGCCGTCAGAAATGCCCGCACCATGTCAACCAATGCGCAGAACGCCGGCAGATATGATGCTTATGACCGGATCAAAGGGAACGGCGTAGACCTTACGCTCGAATGGGCGGCTACGCTGGACAACAGGACAAGGCATGAGCACCGCATGATGCATGGGCAGAGGCGCGATGTGGGAGAGCCGTTTGAAGTCGAGGGAATAAAGATCATGTATCCGGCACAGACCGGCAAATTCATGGGCGTATCCAGTGTTCCTCAGGAAATGATATGGAACTGCTTCGTTGGTGACACAAATGTTGCCACGGACAGTGAAATACAAAAAAGCTACAAGCACAAGTACTCAGGTGAGCTTATCACGATCAACACTGCCAGTGGCATAAACTTCACCTGTACGCCAAACCATCCAATACTGACACCTAGAGGATGGGTTGCGGCGGCACTTCTTAACAAGGGAGATGACTTGCTTGTAACAAGCGGGGGAGATGGTGCTATTTTTAGTGGGAATGGAAACGTAAATCATGTTCATTCCACCATGAAGGCACTCCATGAGACGCTTTTGGATTTTGGGGGAGTTATACAGTCTCCCATGTCCAACTTCAATTTCCACGGCGACATTCCCACATCCGATGTCGAGATTGTATGCAAGGAAGGGGAATTGGGGGTCAACTTGGATACCCGCATTGCGAATAGCATCAATAAACCCTTGTTCAAAAACCCCGACACGCTTAGTTCTGGAAAGGGTCATTTTATGTCTCGTTTCGGGGGAGTTGATGTATCCACGCTTGGCTTCGTGAGCCGCACTCGAAAGGCGTTGTCGCTCCTCGGGAGAAGTGTGCGCCATACGGACAAACATTGCTTCGGAGCGGTTACGGGGAGTAATGCCGTTCTCACGGAGTACCCTGTAAACAACCTGCCTGCTGAAACCATAATCAGAAGCAATTTGCTTAATGGACTGACCCGAGGTGTATTTGTTGATAATATCGTTAGTGTCAACAAGTCGTTTGCGTCCTGTCATGTATATAACCTCCAAACTGAAAATGGGTATTACCTTGTCGGTAATAGTATAACCCATAATGGAGAAACGTACAACGGCAACATGATTATAGCCAAAAACTGCCGATGCACGATTCTCGCATGGGTAAAAGGCTTTGAGCATGACACGATCACGAAGTCGGATAAAATGGGCAAGATGTCATTTGAGGAATGGCTTGAAGCGAAAGAAAGACCTGAGCCTATCCTGAGGCAGAAGGAAAAGGGAGACGCGATCCGGGCAAGCTATATACGTAAGTATGGCGGATGGAAAACCGAAAGAAGTGAGAGCAAAGAGACTGCTAAGCTTAGTGTTCCAAAATTTATACCGTCAGAAACAATTACAGATGCAGAAGAGTTTGCGATGAAGTTTATGAGCGGCGGATATAAATCTGCTGTCAACTATCAGGGCATTGACCTCAAATATGCTAATGAGTTTAATCGTGCGATTAATGATGTGCTTTCACAATATGATCCAAAGTATAAGCTGAGAAGCGTTCAGCCCATGAACATGAGAAGCAAGCAGTTCAAGGGGTCAACAGCAGAAGCCGCATATCAGTGGGGAATGAGGGACTTGTTCTTCAACAAAGCATACTTCAAAACTGTAAAAGACTTCGCGAAGCATGAAAAGCAGTATCAAGATCTGATGGATACAGTTATTCCAGGCGTAGACAAGCTTATTGAGAAGCTAAAAGGGCAAACAGGAATGGCTGCCCAAAAGAAGCTTGACTATGCAGAAGCACTTCGTGACACACGCAGAGCAACGGTCGGCGGGGCAGATCCGTATAGCACGATCGTGCATGAGCTGGGGCATTATCTTGATGATTCGCTTTTTAGAGCCCAAATGAAGGCAGACGGATTCGACCTTAGCGCGTCATACAACAAGTATTCCAAAGGAATTTCAGCTTATGCGACAGCAACGACACAGGAATATGTTGCCGAAAGTTTTGCCGCTTATATTAATGGTGAGCGCGAGAACATTGACCCTGATCTTATCAATATTTTTGTGAGGTCAAAGAAATGAAAAAAGGCGATTGGATTATTTATGATTTCATGAAACCGCTTTTGGATCTTGCAGAAGATCTGAAAACGTTAAACAAAGCGGAGAAAGGCGGATCAGGTGAGCAAAGGGATCAAAGTGACCATAGAAGACGATCGGACAAAAGAAATAATAAAGACCACTCATGAGGCTATTCTTATTGGTCTTGAAGCCGCGGGGATTCAGGCGTCATCCATTGCAAAGGTCGAACTGCAGAAAGACCCTTCAAGGATTGACACCGGGCTCCTGAGAAACTCGATCGCATACGCGGTGGTGGGAAAGTCTGCAATACCATCAACGTACAGTGCGGATGGCCCTGACAAAGACGGGAACGAGCGGACGGGAAGTTACAGCGGGACTGCACCGGATGAGGGAGAAGATAAGCCTTATGTGATGATCGGCACGAATGTCGAGTATGCAGTGTAGACAAACATGCACCCTCATACAGTAATGTATGTTGAATAATCGGGCAAAATCGGTGAAAGCCACCAATTGTTTAAAGGCTAACACCGAGGTAATTCAGAATATCACTGAACACCGTAGAGCGTAGGCGGTGCGCGCTAAGAGAGCAATAACCCGCCCAAGAGTGCCCGACATCCCACTGGGATGATGATGTACGCCGAACTTGCACAATGGTAAAGTGTAAGAAGTTGGGATAAAAAGCCTAACGATAACATATTGATGTACATGAAGGCACAAGCAGGATGAAAGCAAATCGTTTTCTAAAAAAAGCAGTGGAAGAGAATAAGTCTGAGCTGCTTGAAATCGTAGCAAAGGGATTGCGAAACGTTTGAGTCTCAGCTAAAATACATTAAATTTGGAGGTGCGTATGGCAAAGCAACCGACAGATATTCCGCACAGATGCCAGTGCGGGAAGGTACTTGCGTTTTGGCGCGATGGAAAACTGTTTATCAAGTGTAAACAGTGCAAGCGGGAAACGCAGGTGCCTATAGAACCTAGAACCCAAGAGGCTAGAGGTCATTGAGCAGGAATGCTTAGTGACCTCTTTTTTTGTCTCAGCGTAGCACTCGCGTAAAACTGCGGAAGGAGATATGTAACATGGCAAATTTTGAGGAGATCGTACAGAAGCACGTTGGCGAAGATGGAGGAATCCCGCCTAAAGCTATCGCAACACTGGTATCTGCTATCAAGACGGCTGTCGGAAACGAGTTTGTAGACAAGGAGAGATATAAGGCCAAACTCACCGAGATCGAAGAACTCAAAGAGGGCAAGCAGACCGCGGAGGACAGTGTAGCGACCGCTGAGAAGTGGAAGACGAAGTACGAAGGAATCAAACAGGAACTCGCGGACTATAAGAAGTCTGTGCAGACTAAGGAGACCAGGGCACAGAAGACCGATGCATATAAGTCGCTCCTGAAGGAGATCGGGGTGAATGACAAGCGCATTGCTGCGATCCTCAAAGTCACTGATCTTGACGGGATGGAGCTGGACGCAGACGGAAAGCTGAAGGATGCTGCTGATCTGAGAAAGACCGCGAAAGAAGAGTGGTCTGACTTCATTGTAACAACACACACACAGGGTGCGCAGACGGCAACCCCGCCGAGCGGAAAAGTCACTCCGAGGAGCCGGGAAGAGATCATGAAGATCAAGGACCCGACAGAGAGACAGAAAGAGTGGGGTGCATATCTGGCCGCACAGAAAGGATAAGAAATGCCTGCTACTAACGTAGAAACCCTTACGAATCCCAGAGATTCTTTACCCAATGTTTATACAAACGTCACTCCCAGAGAAATGGATTTTGTCACACAGTTCGCCAAGAACTGGGACGCTCTGAGAACGATCCTGGGCATCATGCGCCCGATCAAGAAGACTCCCGGCACGAAGCTGGTGTCTTATACCGCTTCTGTGGATCTTGAAGACGGCAATGTAGGACCCGGCGAAGTGATCCCTTACTCCAAGGCCACCATCACCAAGGTCGCTGAGGGAGACCTGAATATTGAGAAATATGCCAAGGCTGTCCCGATCGAGGACGTTGTTAAATATGGCGCACAGATCGCTGTACAGAAATCTGACGCGGCATTCCTGCATGAGCTGCAGGTAGATGTCATGGGCAGATTCTATACATTCCTCAACACCGGATCGCTTCTCAGCGCAGAAACCACTTGGCAGATGGCACTGGCCATGGCCAAGGGCAGAGTTCTGGACAAGTTCCAGAAAATGCACAGGGATGTGACAGAGGTCGTTGGTTTTGCCAATATCCTCGATGCTTACAAGTACATCGGCGGGGCAAGCGTCACGATTCAGACCGCATTCGGCATCAATTATGTTGAGGATTTCCTCGGATATAAAACACTGTTCCTGCTCTCTGATCCGCAGATCGCAGAAGGAACGGTGATCGCAACGCCTATCGAGAATATCGACCTTTATTACATCGATCCCGGCGATTCCGAATTTGCGCAGCTCGGCCTGAATTATGTCACAGACGGTGAGACCAACCTGATCGGATTCCATGCCGCCGGCAACTACAGCACTGCAGTGGGCGAGTCCTTCGCTCTTATGGGCATGGAGCTGTGGGCAGAGTTCCTCGACGGCATCGCAGTCGTATACGTAGGAACAGCGACAAAGGTCACCTCCGCAGAGACGATCACCGCCACAGTAGGTGACGCGAAGCTGTTTAAGACTGCTCATTCTCCGCTTATCAGTGTTCAGGAGCTTAAGGACGGCAGCACCGCGATCACTGACTACACGATCGAGAAAGACGGTGTAAGACTTGCATCTACTCCTTCCGGAACGGTCACGATCAAGTACACATATGCGGCACAGTAAGGAGTGAAACATGATCGGCGAACTGCTTCACGAAATCAGAAACTATTTTGACATATCCCGTCACTTCGGAACGTTTCGGATCGTGGACGGCTCGCCGAATTTTGATGGGATTCCAATTCAGACAGGTCAGTATTTCCGCATCTGCGGATCAGTGTTCAATGACGGCGTTTACATGTATCCATGTGAAGATCTTAGAGATGAGGAATGGACCGGATCAATATGGCTGCTTGCCATTCCACAGGAGATCATTGAACTGAACGAAGAGATCGACAAATGGGATGAGCTATATGGCGTTTCAGGGCCATTTAATAATGAGTCCTTTGCCGGATATGCATACACAAGAGCCACAGCAAAAAACGGCGGGAAGTACACATGGAAAGATGAGTTTGCAGGCCAGTTAAAGAGATGGAGGAAGATATGCCCGTATTAGGATCACTGCTGGATCAGGCGATGGAAGACTGCCACATCATGGACAAAACTACTCAGCCGGACGGCTACGGCGGAGTGGTGACAACATATGTGGCCGGAGCTGAGATCAAAGCGGCATTTGCTTTCGACATGTCAACACAGGGAAGAATCGCGAATGTGCAGGGAGCAACGGACACATGCACGGTAACAACGCGCAAGTCCGTAGTCCTGCAGGCTGGTGATGTCATCAGGCGCGATAAGGACGGAATGACATTTATGATCACTACGAACGGGAACGACTACATGACGCCCAAGAGCGCGGACCTTAATTCGCGAGCAGTCAAGGCGAAGGTGTGGAAACCCGTGAAGGGAGGATCAGATGGATAACTGGCAGGCACTGCAGTCTTTCTGGGGGTCCTTCGAGTGGCCCGCATATGATGAGCAGACCGCTTTCCCGGAAGGATACATGCCGGCATTTCCCCACATCACTTACGAATCAGGAGACGGAGACTTCGGAAGAGTCGCGTTTTTGGTAGCGCATTTGTGGGATAAAGATGCAGATCCGTATTCGGTCAACTGGGCCGGCATCAAGCAAAAGGCTTCTGAGATCAAGGACTATATCGGACAGGGCGGCGTCAAGATCAATGTGGACGGCGGGCAGTTGTGGATCAAGATCCCCGATTCGATGTCGTTCGCGATGCCGATAGGCGCGGACCCTGACGATCCAACCATCAAGCGGATACCGCTCAATGTGGAAGTGGAATTCTTATCAGTTTAAGAGGAGAAATAAAAAATGGGCATGAAATACACAAAGGTTGCCTCTGATGCGTTCGAAAAATTAACGCTTAACGCAGGCATCATTTGCAGGACGTTTGTTCCGGAGACAGGTGTGGTGACTGACATCATCGCGGCTACAACGGGCGGCCTGACCTTCGCCGAAAATCCCACATATACGGATTTTGGTGAAGATGTGGACAACGTCCCGGCAAATACAAAGCAGATGCTCCGTATCACTGCATATGACCCGGTCATCAGCGGCACACAGCTCACACTTGACGCGGCAACGATCGCGGAGCTGATCGGAGGAGCGGACGTAGGAACAGCAAGCACGGCTGGAGTGACTAAGATCTCCCCCAGGGCCGTGCTGGAAGAAGAAGATTTCAAGGACCTTTGGTTCATCGTTGACTATAGCGATGTAAACACAGGAGCCACAGCGGGATTCGTAGCGATCCATCTGATGAACGCGCTAAACAGAACCGGATTCCAGCTGCAGACCGGCAAGAATGCAAAAGGACAGTCCACGTTCGAATATCACGGCCACTATGACATCACAGACGAAGATCAGACCCCGCCTTTTGAGGTCTATATCAAAAAGGGTACAGAATAAGGAGATACCAATATGACGAAAAATCTGGCGAATTGCAAACCGAGCGAATTCCTGAGGCAGACCAACAAGATCCGGCACTACGTACAGAAGTGGATGGACATCACAGAGCTTCCGCAGATCCGGAAGAGACTTCCGCAGATCCCAGAAGGGGCAACGGCTGAAGAAAAGAAAGCACTGTTAAGGGAACAGTCCATGAAGAATCTGAGCGACATGCTCGATTCTGCACTGGATAAGCATCCGGAGGAAACAATTGGAGTGCTTGCGCTTGCATGTTTCATCCCGGCTGAAGAAGCTGAGGACCATCCCATGGATGAATACCTCGATGCGCTGTCACAGCTCATGGAGAGCGAGGGTGTGATCCGTTTTTTTATTTCGTTGGTGAGTTTGGCGCAGAAGAGTGGGAAATAACCGGGATCAATCCAGAGATGGTAGACCTGATGGGAAAGGGGTATGTAGTCGATTACTGCATATCCCTTTTACGTAAGAAACAGGAACAGAGGCGATTCCAGTCCTACATCGCGGATGTGCTGATGGTGATGAACAACAACATTCAGCATGGTTTCGGAGGTGCCAAGATCACTCAGCGGTATGCAGATTATTTCAAGAAAGAAGATACGAGGACTGCCGGACAGATCGTGAAGGACACGATGAGAAAGGCCGGGCTCACATTCGCAAAGGATATAAAGCATGAGTGAGATGTTTAAGCTTGTGGCAAAGCTCACGCTGGACACAAGCGACTTTGATAAGAATACGGACCAAGCCAAGGAAAAGGCCGGCGTGTTCAGCGACGTTCTGAAAGCTGATCTTGTAGGCAAAGGCATATCCGCGGCTTGGGATGGGCTGAAAAGACTTGGCGGCGCAGTAAAGGATTTTGCCACCGATGCGGTCATGTCTTACGGCGAGATTGAGCAGCTTAAGGGAGGCATAGAGACTCTTTTTGGCGATTCTGCGCAGAAAGTATTAGCGGATGCTGATCAGGCTTTTAGGACTGCCGGGATGAGCGCAGCTGATTATATGGATACATCCATTCAGTCGGCGGCATCACTAATCAATTCCCTTGGAGGGAACCAGGAGCGCGCTGCGGAGCTTATGAATATGTCCATCACGGATATGGCGGATAACGTCAACAAGATGGGCACGAACATGGAAGCCGTGCAGAACGCTTACCGCGGATTCTCGCGTGGCAACTTCACGATGCTGGACAATTTGGCCCTCGGTTTTGCAGGCACTAAAGAAGGCATGCAGGAACTCATTGATAAGGCCAATGAGATCCGGCAGGGCAAAGACCTTGATTTGCGCGACCTGACCATAGACAGTTACGCGGATATCGTGCAGGCGATCCACGAAGTTCAGGATGAAATGGGGATCACGGGGACAACTTCCCGTGAAGCGGCTGAAACCATTCAAGGCTCTTTGGGGTCGATGAAATCCGCGTGGGAAAACCTTGTGGCGGGAATTGCAGATCCTGATGCGAATCTGGATGATCTGATCACCAATCTCGTGGATACATCCACGACCGCACTTGACAATATCGTGCCTGTATTGGGCAGAACACTATCAGGTGCGGGTGTAGTGATCCAGAAGCTGGCACCGGTGGTCATGGAGAAGATCCCGGAGATTTTCAATGACCTTGCGCCGGATCTCGGCGAAGCGGCATTGGAGATGGTGGAATATATCGCTGATGCATTTATGGAAAATGTACCAAAGCTCTTGGAAGCCGGTGCATCCATGATACAAGGCCTTGGTGAGGGACTGGTGGAAGGTATTCCGCAATTCCTTGAAATGGCGCTGCCGCTTATCGAGAACTTTTCAGAGGCATTTAGGGAGAATGTCGGGAAATTTGTTGATGTAGGAATAGATTTCATTCTTAATCTGGCACAGGGCATCATGGATTCTCTGCCGATGCTGATCGAACAGGTTCCACAGATCATCATTAACTTTGCGGGGGCAATCAACGACAACGCGCCGAAACTGCTTGTTGGAGGCGTGAAGTTGATATGGATAATCATACAGGGAATCATTTCTGCGATCCCTACACTGATTGCCAATATCCCGAAAATATTTGAAGCGATCTTAGCGGTGTGGACGGCACTCAACTGGGTCAACCTCGGCAAGAACGTCATTGAGTTTATCAAAAACGGTATTGACCAGTTGATGAACAATCTCCCGCAGGCGCTCAAGGACATCGGAAACAAAGCGATTGAATGGTTTAAAGGTGTTGACTGGGCGAATGCAGGAACGCAGATTATTGACTTTATCAAGACTGCAATCCTTGGGGTTGCTACACACGTCCCGCAGACCTTACTGGACATAGCAAATAAGGCATGGGATTGGTTCAATGATGTGGATTGGCTATCCCTTGGCTCAAACATCATTGACGGTATAGTAAACGGCTTAAACGCGGGTATCGGATGGCTGAAAGAAAAGGCGCGGCAGGTGGCGGAGGACGCTCTGAACGCGGCAAAAGACTTTCTTGGCATTAAATCCCCGTCTAAGGTATTTAGGGATCAAGTCGGTAAGATGATCCCGGCCGGCTTGTCAATTGGTATTGACGAAGGCGCGGTTGATGCTATCGACGCAGCGAAGAAATTATCAGAGGACATTTACAAGCCGTTCAACGATCTTGAAATACCGTCAGTCAAAATGACTGCTGAAACGGGTCATAATAGCGCATTTCAGCAGGATTTTTACAGTCTTATGTTGGATGCTCTACAGGCAAACAATGACGCGATCATTGATGCTATGTATGCAGCGTTCCTTATGGCAATGAGAGATTCAGAAATGACGATGCAGATTGACGGACGGGAGTTCGGCAGAGTTCTTAGAGAAAGCGGGGTGCAAATGGCATGATTCCAGTAACTTACATTTCTTCCGCGGGGAACACATACCAACTCCACAGCAAAAACGGGGTTGTACATAAGCGCCTGCCTTTTCGTTCGTGGTCATGGAAACCACGCACAACAGAACTGGAACAGGGTGTGAGGGTTTCGGGGTTCACACGTGGACCTGCGCAGTACAAGTCTGAATTGTTGTTTTATGGGAGTGTTGAGGAACAGACCGAACTTGTCAACGATCTGCACGATGATTTTGAGGGCGATATGCGCCGAAAGAAAACGGGCAGGCTTATCGTTGAGGGTCAGTACCTTGACTGCTACGTGATAGGCGTGGATGCCAGTCACAATAAGGGCGTAACAACGGACAGTATACAGATTTACGCTCCTTATCCATACTGGATGCAGGAGCAGAAAATCGTTCTCGATGCTTCGTCTGTTCCGTCTAGTGGGTTTCTCGATTTTCCTTATGACTTCGCCTATGATTTCACCGCTCCTGTGATGGGAAGAAAGATTGTCAAGTCAGACTTCCCGTTCGATTCGGAATTTCAGATGGTTATATACGGTCTTGCGGTTAATCCACGAATAGTGATTAACGGCTATCCGTACACCTTATACGCAACGATCCCGCAGGGGGCTTACGTCATAGTGGATTCCAAGCAGAAATCAATCATGATGTACAACGTCAACGGCACGCGGACAGACCTTTTCAACTTTAGGAACAAAACCGAGAGCATTTTCCAAAAAATCCCTGCGGGCAATTTGGATATAGCGTGGGATTCTTCCTATGGCGTTGACTTGACCGTGTTCCGTGAGCGCTCAGAACCGAAAGGAGCACTGGCATGAATGAGATCATCGTAGCTAAGGCAAGCGGGGAAGAACTACGGAGCGCACTGTATACGGAATATGACTTCGAGACGGGCGACGACAAAAAAAGCACGTTTTTGGTCACGTTCTTAAAAGACGAGTGGAAGTCAATCCCTGACGGGGGCAGGCTTTTCATTCCTCAGACAGAGTTCGGCGGCTTGTACAAAAAGACCGAAGTTGTCAGCAAATACGGAACAGTGGCGGCGGGCGGCTTCACGTGGCGCGGGCTTATGCACTACAAGATCATATCCCCGCCAAGCGGACAGGATTATGCCGTTGATTCGGGAGAGTTAAATGCCATTATCGGGGCGCGTGTATCGGCGGCGTTTCCAAATTTGATGGTCGGCTCAAGCGTGTCAACGGAAGTCACCGTGACGTATCAGCATAAAAGATACTGCACACTGTATGACGGGCTAAAGGAAATGCTTGCATCGGTGGGATATAGACTGCGGCTCACCTATGACCAAGACCTTGCGAAAGTGGTAGTTGATGCCGTGCCGATAGTGGATTATTCCAGTGAGATCGAGTATTCGAGCGACATGAACGCTCATTACAAAATGACACTGGACTACATGGGTGTGAATCACCTTATCTGCTTAGGCAACGGGGAGTTAAGAGATCGAATCGTTATTCACCTGTACGTGGACAGGCAAGGGCGAATCTCTACTAGTCAGACTTTATTTGGTGAGGATGAAATCTGCGCGATCTATGACTACAAGGGCGCGGCTTATGACGAGCTGATGAAGTCGGGAATTGAAAACCTGCAACGGGATATAAACCGCAGTAAGTTCTCAATCGACCTTGACACTGTAAAAGAGGTGGCAATCGGTGACATTGTAGGATCGAGAGATTACACCACGGGCTACACCGTGAAAGCCCCTATCACAACAAAGGTTCACAAATTCCGCGACGGCAAGGAAACCACGGAATACAAACTGTCCGAGCAGGTCACAGTTGAACAAAGTCCATCGCTTTTATCGATGAAGCGTATCAGCAAAGTGGAGGCACAGAAATAAATGGAAATTATTGCAGGATACGTGGGAGAACCACACGTCACTTCACAACAGGAACGGAATACAAACATCGGCATCTTTGGGGATAACGCACACATAATTGGCGGCATTAATTCCGAACTTGCCGCAACGGTTGTATCTGCAAACCTTGTTGAAATCTCAGACGGAATGATCGTGTGTGAGGGATGTACGGCGGAGATACCGAGGGGCACAAATGATTCGCTTGTTATCGAGAACGGCGAGCAGGGCAAGAAGAGGATTGACTTGATCGTGGCAAGGTATACGAGAGATTCCGGCACGGCAGTCGAGAACATGGAGCTTGCGGTTATTAAGGGCACGTCAGCGGCGTCCAATCCCGCAGTTCCCGCTCATACATCGGGGCTCATAGCAGACGGTGATTCTCCTGTCGATTTTCCTTTGTACAAAGTGAACATCGATGGGATCAACATCACATCCGTTGATCGCCTTGTGGATGTAGTAAACATTCCGAGTGCAAAGTTTGTGTCAACAATGCGGCAGAGAAATATAGCGGCAGGCTACGCAAATACGGAGAAGTCACTCACTATTGATTTTGGAATCGTTCCGATTGGTGACAGCACAGTTGTGGGAAGTTCGTTTGAAGCCATGAGTGACGGCGGTTATCGCGCATTAAGAAGCGGAACTGTTTTGGTGTCTGCGTCCTGCGGTATCAGCAATGTTGTAGGGGGCGATGTGGTGCAGGCATGCATCGGACGTTATCGCGGCGGATGGGTTTACACGTCAGATGCGCGGTTTGCAGTAGGAATCACTACGGACAGGACATGCGATATAGCGACATACGCAATGTCGGTCACTAGAAACGATATTATTTATTTACGCGCACGGAATGTCACAGCGGCAAGAGGCAAAGTGGTCTCTGCGAGAATGGTTGTGGAATTCGTGGAGGATGGATAACGGCGCCTAACAGGAAAAACCTATAACATACAAAACATTTCTTATCTTGCTTTCGGTGATTCCCTTACGTGGGGCGCTCTGTGGAATGGAACTGCCGAAAATCCTGTTGTCACTCAGGCACCTTACGGCACAAGGATTCCCGACAGGATAAGGGACAAACTGAGATGCAGTCAGTACAGCAACAATGGCATTGGCGGGATGATGTACACAGCCGCGAGCGGAAGTGTTCCAAAGATGATTGACTGGATTAGAAGCAAGGACATTTCCAATGCTAACATCATCACGATTGCGGGCGGAAGAAATGACGGCCCCGCACAAATGGGAACATCATCTTCCGAAGCAGGTGATGGAACTATCTGCGGAGCAATTAGAGAAATCATCGAATACATCAAGGGTGCCAATCCGTCCTGCAAGATTGTGGTGATTCAAGTAACTCCGTACACCTCAACCAATCAGCCTTACACGGCTCAGTCATCGTCGGGATGGACGCTCAACGATTTTGACGAGCAAGTCAAACCTATATGTCAGGCTCTCAATGTCGGATATGCGTCATGGTATGGATGCACTGTATTGGACAGTTGGTCTGACTATAGTGGCGGTGGCGGAAACTGGGCGCACATGCGAAACGCCGACCAATATGAGCAGATGGGCGATTTTATTGCCGAACAGGTATCTAATTATTATCTAAGGGGGTAATTGTAAATGTCTTTGACGAACATTGAAACAACAATAATCCTCGACCTGTACGATCATGACACTACACCGTCAACAATCAAGGCTATTCAGTTGGATAGCAACACAAGGTATGTGTCTGCGGTCATTCGCAACAGAAGCGGAATTTACGATGTCGGGCAGACTGCGGGAGTCACACTGACGATTATCCGTCCCGATAAGGTCGGTGTACAGATCACGGGCGAACCCGTAGCGCATACAGAGACAACTCCCGATCAGCAGGTTATCACAACCTACGGCGCATACGCAGAGCTTTCACTGGTGGCACTGGCTATCAAAGGAACGATTAAATTCCTTACTCGCACGAGTAGCAGTTTTGGAGGACTAATGTATGGATACTTCCAAGATCATTAAAGGAGTGGTAAGCAACGGACGCTATACCGTGACCGCTCCAATCGTCAAAGAGGATTATGGTCTGTACTTGCAGATTGAGGGCGTGGAACTGCCCGAAACCTATCAAGTTGACTTTTCCAATTCCGAATCCAGTGGAACATCCGTGACCATGATTGGAAACGCTGACGGTGTGCTTATCCCTAGACAGTTTATCGACACAGGGAAAGACATCTTTGCTTTTCTGTATCATGTGGGTGCTGACTTTGGACGCACGGTGTACAAGTTCCGTATCCCGAATAAAGTCAGACCCGACAGGACGAATGAACAGCCTACTCCCGAGGAACAGTCTGTCATTGACCAAGTTATCGCAAGCCTTAACGATGCGGTAGACCGTGCCGAAGATGCTGAACAGGCGATTGAGGACATGTCCGTATCTGCTACCACACTGGCAGAGGGCGAATCCGCAACAGTCACCAAGACAGAATCCGAAGGGGTTGTCCATCTTGAGTTTGGAATCCCGAAAGGTGCGACAGGCGCACAGGGCGAACGTGGCGATAAAGGTGACAAGGGCGATACTGGTGCACAGGGTATTCAAGGCGAACAGGGAATACAAGGTGCTAAAGGTGACAAAGGCGATAAAGGCGATAAGGGAGACAAGGGCGATACTGGTGCGACAGGTGCGCAAGGTATTCAAGGCGCAAAGGGTGACACTGGTGCTGACGGCTATTCCCCTACAGTCACCATAACTCCCATCACAGGCGGTCACAGGATTGCTATAACGGATGCAGACGGAGAACATTCTGCGGATGTGATGGACGGCACTACTCCTGACCTTACGGATTATGTGCAGTTCACAGACCTTGCCACGACTTCAAAAGCAGGTGCAATGAGCGCACAGGACAAAGGCAGACTTGATGATGTGTATGCTGACTATTCAAGCGCACTTACGGCATTGGGGGTGATTTAAATGAGTACACCTTTAACAGATAGCATCAATACCTTGACCACTTACGCTAATGAGGTCACAGGGGCATCGGATACAACTCTAAGTGATGCAGTACATACTCTTGCGAGTGGGTATGGCGGCAGTGGAAGTGGTCTTGAATACGAAACAGGCACATACACAGCGGCGGCAGATGGTAACCCGTATATCAGCTTTACAAACAGTCATACATCTGCTCCGTCTATCATAGTGCTCATGGACGTAAGCACAAGCTACGTTGGCACAAAGGCGGGCACGCAATACGGTTTTTTTGATTACGAAAAACTATTTGGAACTAAGCTTAAAACGAGTAGCACATCACAACAAGTCGGGGCATATCAGTGGGCGAGAGTGGGAGGATCGAGCGCATCAACGTCATTGGGTTCCGTTACCCTATCAAATACCACAACACAGGTAACTAGCAGTGGTTTTACACCAAACTTTAACAGCAACGTCTATATGTGCAAGTCAGGTCAGACATACAAATGGATAGCTATATGGGCTCCTACATCATAGGAAAGGAATAAAACTTATGTACACATTTTTAACAGAACTCGACAAACGTCCCGATGGACTCATCAACTCATCCGTAACTGCACGGTCATCTCTTGCCACAGGACTTGCTCTCTACTATGACAGAGCAAGCAAGGCAGTTACATCCACTCAGTTCACAGGGATTGCACTTACTCTTACAGACGAGGACGGCAACATCATCGAGAACAGGCATTTCGATACCTTGTACGAACCCGAAGAGGTGGAAGAGTAAGCAGAGGTGACAGAAAATTGAAACCTTAACGGTTTGGAAGTTTCGGACAACTCATTTGTTGCCGTTACTGATTTTTAAAGCACTATTAACCAGAGGGCAGATTCGTCTGCTCTCTCACAAGAGGAATACCGCCAATGGATGATAAAGACTACATCACCCGCTACGAATACGACGAACGTCAAAAGCGGATTGATGACGAAAACAACCGCCAAAATCACAGGATAGACAAACTGGAAACAATCACCGACCAAATCGCAGATATGGCGGCATCAATTAAGGCGATGGTCGTAACGATGCAGGCAATGCAAAAGGAACAGGAAGAACAGGGAAAGCGGCTTACAGACATTGAGAAAAAGCCTGCTGATAACTGGGATAAATTGGTTTACTCAATCATTGCAATGGTTGCTACTGCCGCTGTTACTTATATTCTCACGAAAGGGGGACTTTGATCATGTTCAAGATGAGTAATGAAGTGTATGACGTGTTAAAGGAAATTGCGCTGACAATCCTGCCCGCGCTTGCGGTTTTTTATACTGCTTGCAGTAAGATATGGGGATTGCCGTATGGCGCTGAAATCCCTGCCACGATCATGGCGGTTGATGCGCTCCTTGGCGCCTGCCTGCATATCTCCAACTCCGAGTATCGCAAGGACGGTGGTGCAAATGTTTAAGGCTTATGTGCCAAAGATCACACTGTCAGGACGTGAGACTCGCAAGGGTGACGGCATCGGCATGATGTGTAACGGTCAGACCATGCTCTTTGATGGATTCGAGGGCGGTGAGCCGACTAATAACCTCATGTCGTGGCTTTCCAGTGAGAAAGTAGAGGTCATTGATACAGTAGTACTTTCCCACATTCACTACGACCATTACAACGGACTGTTGCAGATTGCGCAAAAATTCAAAATCAAACTGCTCTATATGTATGACCCGCTGACCCTCAAGCATGGCTGTGATGGCTCAGCCAATGGGCGGGCGGTCAAAGAGGATATGGACAACGCCTACAAGTTCGTCCGCAAAATGCAGAGTTACGGCACGAGGGTGTTGTGGCTAGACAAGGGGGCAACGATCAAATGCGGCGATGTGTCGTTCAGAGCGTGGAGAAAACAGCCGTCAGAGTTTCAAGAGGATGAGGAAAACGGATGGGCATTTGTCAATGACGGATCGCTTGTTCTCTGGTCTCCCGAAACACAGTTGCTTTTGGGCGGCGATGGTCCGACCAACATAAAAGAGGCGATTGCTTCCTTTGGTGCAAAGGTCAGCGGTTACGACATTTCCCATCATGGTAACAACTGTTCCCAGTCTAATGCAGAGGCACTAAAGGCGGCAGGGTGCGTTGTGGCGTGGGAAACAAATGTTGAGCGGAACGGTGCGGGCACGACTGATTTTACAATGTACGGAGCGAGACGGGTTGTACAGCAGGGCATCCCCGTGTGGATGCAGAATGCTCCCATCCATATCACGGCGGCAGAAGGAAAGATTGTTTTCCGACAGGGTGATAAAACAATCAGCAAAGCAGTCCCGTATTCGGGGAAAGGCAGTACAGAAATGACAGGCGAATGGAAACAAGGTAGTAAGGGATGGTGGTATCAATATGCCGACGGCTCTTATGCGACTGGATGGGCGCTTCTTCCGTGGAGCGGCGGCAAAGACTGGTTTTACTTCGATTCCGACGGTTGGATGCAGACAGGATGGAAAGAACTCAAATGGTCGGGCGGTGAATCGTGGTTCTTCTTTGACTTCAAGACTGGAGCGATGAAGACAGGTTGGAATAAACTGCCGTGGGGAGACGGCAAAGAAGACTGGTTCCTGCTTGATCCCAAAACTGGCGCAATGCTGACTGGGTGGCAGTGGTCTACCAAGGATGGGAAGACAGGATGGTATTACTTAGACCCGAAGACGGGCGCCATGAAAACAGGATGGCTCTATGACGATGGAGAATGGTACTGCCTCGGTGACGATGGGCGTATGCTGACAGGATGGGTCACTTATAAGGGTAGAAAATGCTATCTTGAGCCGCTCAGCGACAAGACCCATGTGCAGGGCGTGTGCTACCGGAATAGGACGGCAACGATTGACGGAAAGACATATTCATTCGATAATGACGGATATGCGACTGAGGTCAAGTCGTCCGGAAGTATTACCAAAGTCAGCGGCAAACTCAATGACATCTCTGCATCGAGGCGGGAGTTTGTGATTGATATTGCCAATTATGTTCGCAAATATGCTCCTCAATACGGCATCAAAGTGTATAGCCCGGTCATCGCCCAGGCGATCCATGAGAGCGGATGGGGAGAGTCCAAACTGGCGGCTAAGTATCACAATTATTTTGGACTGAAATGTGGGACTGCATGGAAAGGCAAGAGCGTCAACATGAAGACGCAGGAAGAGTATTCTGCCGGGACAATGACAACGATCTCTGCCAACTTCCGCGTCTATGACAGCATGGAGCAGGGCGTGAAGGGATACTTCGAGTTTATCCAGTTGCCCAGATACTCCAATCTCAAGGGCGTCACAAGTCCGAGAAAGTACCTCGAAAATATCATCGCAGACGGATATGCAACGGGCAAACAGTATGTGGATCACGTCATGAACCTCATTAATCTGTACAACCTGACGCAGTTTGATGCCCCTGTTTCACAGCCCGCCGCAAAGCCGACCGAAGACCCGATTGATTACGCCATCTCACTTGCGGAGTCCTATGTCGGATACCATGAGGGCGCGAACAACAAGACAATCTTCGGGGATACCATGCACGCCATTCAGCCGTCTAATATGGACGCTAACGCCCCCTGGTGCGATGCCTTTGTAGATTTTGTTATTCTCAAGACCTGCGAGCACTTCGGAAAGGGCGCAGAAACCGCGAGAATGGTGCTCTGCGGGGATTTTGACGACTACACCTACAATTCCGTAGCCTTGTACAAAAAGGCGGGAAGATGGGCAAAAACGCCGTCAAGAGGCGATCAGATATTCTTCGGCGGGAGCGGTCACACGGGAATCGTAACGTCAGTAGAAAGCGGGACAGTACACACCATCGAGGGCAACAAGGCTGACGAAGTAAGACGCGGGAGTTACTCCACAAGTTCCCCCTCTATCATAGGATACGGCAGACCGAGGTACGATCTTATCACGGGCAAGATCACGGCGGCGGATATGCCGCTTATCAAAAAGGGCAGTAAGGGCGATGCCGTAAAAAAATTACAGCAGATCCTTAACAGCAAAGGATACAAGCTGTCTGTGGATGGTGACTTTGGACCGGCGACAGAGGCGGCCGTGAAGGCATACCAGAAGGCTAACCATCTGGAAGCTGACGGCGAGGTCGGCGAGAAGACGTGGGGCGCGCTTATCAACGGATGATGTGGTATAATAGGACTGGAGAGAAGCATCACTGCTAGTATATGTTTTTCAGCATAAAAAAATGGTGGCGTGCCCCGCAGAATGCAGAAGTATCACGCCAACCTTCTTCCCACTCGTTATTATATCACAGGGGGTGCGTATGGAAAACGAGAAAATGATACCTTATTTTGCACACGAAGGAATCGTGGCAAAAATGGAACGAGCAAACAGGCGGCTATGGATTCTTTGTATCCTGCTCATTGTCCTGCTTGTCGGTACAAACATTGCATGGATTCACTTCGAAAACCAGTGGGAGACAGCGGAAACAGTTGTCACGCGGGATATTGATACTGTGAACGGTGGAGACGCCTCAATCAATGACGGAGTACATATAAATGGCACATGTGAGACAGACGGTCAAGACGAAGACCAGAAAACGCAAGATCGGTAAAGGCATGAAAAGATGCCCTCGCTGTGGCGGTGACGGAGTAGTAAAAAAGAGGTAAAATCCAACCTAATATGCTATAATAGTTATGTGGGGACAGAGGCTTCCCGACAGAAATGAAAAAGGACAATTTTTGCCAAGGGCAAACTAAGGAATACACAAACAGTCAGATTTCAGGAATCATTGATGAATACATCCATTCAGAACGTGACCGGAAACTGCTTAAAAGGCGTCTGATTGACGGAATCACTTATGACCGTCTGGCAGAAGAATTTGATTTATCTGTCAGACAAGTAAAGAACATAGTTTATCGACGGGAAGATGAACTATTTCGGCATATATAGGCGACAAGTTTCTTCATTTTACCCTCCTTTTCAAGATGGGGCGGTGCTTCGGCGCCGTCCCTATTAAATTGCACGGAAGATGCCCGAAGGCTTCATTCCGAACAATCCTCTTTTTACCTAGAATTTTTAGGTAGGAAGGGGATTTTTCTATGTACCAATATTATCAGCCGAACCCCTGTGGTAAATCTGTCGGGGATTGTACCGTTAGGGCGTTGAGCAAGGCATTAAACCTTAAATGGGAAGATGCGTATTTGATCCTTGTTGCAGAAGGATTAAGGGCGTGTGAAATGCCTTCGTCAAACGCAGTGTGGGGCGAGGTACTCAGAAGAAGAGGATTTGAAAAAAGAATACTCCCCACAACGTGCCCAAATTGTATGACAATAAGGCAGTTTTGTGAGGAGTACAACAAAGGCGTTTATGTGATAGGGACAGGGAATCATGCCGTAGCCGCCATTGATGGTGATTACTATGATTCGTGGGATTCTGGCAATGAGGTTGTCGCGTATTTCTGGGAAACGTGACCATTGCTATTTAAGTAACGCCACATGTATCCACCTGCATATACTCGCTTATTTACACAGCATTTATGGATACTTGAAGGGTCAATGTTGAGCAACTTTGAAGCGACTTCGGCGGAAGCGTAAGTCGCAATAACAATATTTCCATTGATCAATTGTTCGACTGGCTTTCCCATCGAAACACCTTGGCGCACGCGAGCGGTTCCGTATGACATGTTGTATTCCCTTGTACACCATTCAAGATTAGTAGCTGTGTTGTTACTTTTGTCCTCGTCCTTATGGTTTATCTCTTTATAATTGTTCGGATTTGGAACAAAAGCCTTTGCGACTAATCTGTGAATAGGCTCTGATTTTTGCTTGCCATTTTTGGCAGTTAAGCAAACATACATATAACCGCGCGTGCTAGCGGCGGATAAAAGTTTCCCATCGTTCGTTTTATATGGTCTGGCGAAACTTTTCACTCTACCCAAATTACTTACTTTATACCTGCCATTGTATCCGTCAATGTCTTTCCAGATTTCTTGCATAAAAATAACACCTGCCTTTCAAGTGAACTATGCCTTGTATTGTAAATGACGGAAACCGCTAAGGCTTGCGGCTTTCGGGAGCTACCCTATCCGTCAACAATAATTATACCACAGAACGGAGGAATCATAAATGGCGTTTAATAACGGTTTTCCCATGACGTACCCACAAATGTATGCACAACCGACTTATCAGCCCCAAATGCCCCAAAATCAAGGGAATAACGCTATGATATGGGTTCAAGGGGAGAGCGGAGCAAAGAGTTATCTTGTAGCGCCCAATACCACTGTGGTTCTGTTTGATTCAGAGTCACAATCGATATATTTGAAGTCTGCAGATGCTACCGGCCTCCCGAGTATGAGAGTGCTGGATTACACTATACGCGATCAGAAAGCCCATAATGGCGTCTTTTCTAATCCCGTGGGGGATTTTGCCACAAAGGACGAAATGGACGCTCTGAGGGCAGAATTGGAGCAAATCAAGGCACGTTTGAAGGGAGGGCCGAATGAATCAGCTGTACAACGAAATGCAGAATAACCAAGGCGGCACCAATGGAATGCTTCAAAGGTTTCAGCAGTTCCGGCAGAACTTTCATGGTGATCCGCAGCAACAGGTGCAGCAGCTTCTTAACTCAGGAAGAGTAAGTCAGCAACAGTATAACCAGGCTGTCCAAATGGCTCAGCAGTTCCAAAGGCTGTTTGGCGGCAGATTTTAACGCAAAAATGCGTTAAAAAATTTAACTTAACACGTCTAACGCGTTGGGTAAGTAAAAAATCCGTTAGGCACGCATGACGGATGATGATACACGGGCACTCAATCAAGAGGGTGCTCCTAACCGACAAAAATTATCGGAGGTTTATTTTTTATGGCTTTAACAGATGACAATATGGTGATGCAGGTCGCGCCGGTAAACGGAGGCGGCAATGGATTCGGATTTGGCGATGGAAATGGCTGGTGGATCTTGCTTCTCTTCATTCTCCTTGGAAACGGAGCCTGGGGAATGGGTGGAGGATTTGGCGGCGATGGTCTGTATCCTTGGCTGAATAATTCTCAGAACATCAACGGAGGATTCCGCGATCAGATGCTCAATACGCAGATCAGTGGCATCCAGAACAGCATCACAAGCGGATTCGGAGATGTGCAGACAGCTCTTTGTGGTGGCTTCGCCGGTGTGAACGCTTCAATTAATGGCGCTCAGAATGCAATCTCTTCGCAGATGTACGCCAATCAGATCGCAGACATGGAGAGATCCTTCGCGGCTCAGACTGCACAGACCGCAGGAATGACCGCACTGCAGGCACAGCTTGCTCAGTGCTGCTGCGATAACAGAGCGGCAACAGCTGATCTTAAGTACACTGTAGCCACTGAAAACTGCGCAGACAGAACTGCAGCGATGCAGAACACAAGGGACATTATCGATGCTCAGACAAGAGGCACACAGGCGATCCTGGACAAGCTCTGCGCTCTTGAGCTTGACGGAGTAAAGGGCCAGCTCGCACAGGCACAGAGGGAGAATCTCGGTCTTCAGAATCAGCTGAACATGGCAACGATGCAGGCATCTCAGACGGCTCAGACCGCTCAGATCCTTGCAGGCCAGTCTGCGGAGATCGACGGAGTTTATAACCGCCTTAAGAACTGCCCTGTTCCCAGTATGCCGGTCTATGGGAACACACCCATCTTTACATGCCAGGGCGGCGGCTGTGGCTGCGGTGCATAAGGAGGTGTGAACATGGCGGAATATCTTGCGAATGATGTGCAGGCAGTTTCGTTGAATCAGCCGGCAATCTTTACTGCATCCATCCCTTGCAACCGTGGGAATGTCTACCATGAGGACGAGACGGGGATCTTTATTCTGCGTGGGAATACTAATAACTGTTTTGCACGGTACCAGGCCACTTTCAATGGCAACATCGCGATTCCGGAAGGCGGCACTGCCGGCCCGATCGCGGTGGCCCTTTCCGTTAATGGAGAGCCGAGAATGACAAGCAGGGCGATCTATGTTCCGGCGGCGGCTGGTGATGCCAACTATGGCAATGTCACAAGCACTGCGATAATCACGGTCCCGAGAGGGTGCTGCTTCACGCTGTCCCTCCGGCATGTGCCGGCATCTGATGATCCGACAGTGACACCCGCGCCGGTGATCAATCTGCAGAACGCAAATATAGTTATTAATCGCATCGCATGATGGGAAAGGAGAAAGTATGGATTATTTAAAGGATCTGCATGAAACGTGCGAAACCCTTTCCCGTGAGCTGGGAGAGGCGAATGAGAAGATCAAGAGAGCAGGCGGGAAACTGACTACGGGTGACCTTGATTATATTGACCGTCTTACTCATGCCATTAAGTCTGTCAAGACAACTATCGCCATGATGGAGGCAGAGGATGATGGTGAGTCCGGCTATTACATGCCCCACTACGGCAGAAGCTATGGGAATAGAGATTCATATGCCCGCAGGCGTGACAGTATGGGCCGTTACACTTCCAGACGCGGAGGAATGTCTTATGATGATGGTATGGTGGAAGAGCTGCGCGATCTGATGGACAGAGCGCCTGACGAACCGACCAGAAGAGAATTCCACAAGCTGATCACCAAGCTGGAGCAGAGGTAAAGGAGGTGGCTTCCTGTGATACGAGACGAGGATCTGCGGGAAGCCATAGCCGAGATGCAGGGGCAAAAGAATCCCAATGCTCAGACCTGCATCAAGCTTGCGGCATACTATATCATACAGGACCATCTTTATGACAAAGGAGCTGAGCGGGAAACGCGCCCAGTGGAGACCGAACCATATTCGATATCCGGCTCTGATCCGGGAATAACATATGAGGGAGAAAGCGAATTCGCACAGCTGATCCATGGAAGGGACCAGGACGCTGTAATGGCAGTAATGGACGAATTAATGTCCACACTGCATGTCATGCATCCAAGATTGTATGATGGAGTTATGAATAAGATTTATCAATGATTAGAAAGAGGAGGCTTGATGCCTTCTCTTTTTTATGGTGGGTAACCGGAACCTGCTGGGCTGTGCTCACTCTCATATAAATTGCTGTTTGCATTTTTATGTCCTTCCATATATCATAAAGATGCGCCATAGATCATGATCCGCTGTGCTTTCCCCTAGCCGGCGGGTCATTTTTTATGCGCTCGAACATTGCAGAATCGTATAATAATATTACGACTTACGTATTGACTATTACATACGCAAGTAGTACAATGAACTTACGTTGATGCAAGGAAGGAGGTGAAAACGTGTTCAACAAAAACGAATTTAATGCACAGCTTGCACGCAAGAACATGCGAAAGTACGAACTGGCGAAAGAGCTGGGAATGTCTTACACAAATCTTTATCGCAAAATTGACTCTGGGCATTTCACAAGGGAAGAGATCGGGAAAATCATCACGATCCTTGAGATTGATGACCCTATGCCCATTTTTTTTGCTGATGAACTTACGTAAGTGGAAGGAGAGATTGAATCATGAACCCCTGCGAAGACTGCCTCTATTACCCCATCTGCATCGAGCGCAGAGGAAGATGCAGTGAATACGAAACACAGGAAATGAAGAACAAAAGGATAGCTGATGAAATCAAAAGCTTATGTGAAAAAGCAAAATCTGCCGAATGCCCCGGCGCCAACACTTCCGGTAAGAGTGGAAACTGATTCGGAGAATTCCTGCAGGATGTCACTGGAATGCATCACTGACAAACAGCGGGAAAGGGCATACAAATCAAGGAACGAAAATCTCGAGAATGCGTGGACTTACGAGGAAATAAAAAAACTCAAGCAGTTGCATATGAGCGGGATCAGCCGCAGAGAAATTGCCGAATATTTTCCAAACAGGTCCAGAGATGCAGTCGGATGCAAACTGCGAAATCTTATTAAGAAAGGGGAACTATGAGAAACGCAGTATTATTTATCAGTTTTGCCCTTATGGGCTGCGGGATTGATTCCGCACTGGATTCAAAGAGAGCACTGGCCGTGTGGATCATCGTGGCACTGGTGTTCGCATACACATCATTAATCAAAGAATAAGGAGGTAAAGATCTATGGTGCAAGAAAGAGAACAGCAACTGCTCGATTATCTCTACGAAGTTGGGCAACAGGTCAAGGATTACATGAGGGACAACGGATACTATGACTTTTATTTTAACAGCGTTTCAATCGATGTAATTACAGATCCGGATGATGCCATGTATGACAAGGTGACCGCGTGGTATTGGACGGCGAATAAAGGCGAGGAGCTCAGAGGCGTAAAAAAGGAGGATATGTATTGCGAACAGAAACCCGTGATAAGTGAGGTGGCGCAATGAGAGGCCCTGATCCGATTGAAGATTTTAACAGGCACGACGCGGAAGAAGCGGCATATGAGAAGCTCTGCCCGGTCTGTGATATATGTGGCGAGCGGATCGTTGATGATTATTACTACCAAATTGGCGATATTACGTTTCACCTTGATTGTGCGGACAGGCATTCAGTAGATAGCTATGTTGAGGCTCAAAAATACGGGTATTAAGGAGGTCAAAATGTTTACGAAGGAAAGCATCGCGGAGGCGAACAAGGCGCTGAATACTGTAGGAATTGAAAAAGGGAAAAAGACCACACACTATGTCATGGTCAATGAGAGAGTCAAGGCCTTCAGGAGCATCTGCCCGGCGGGACGGATCACAACTAAGATCGTCTGCATTGAGAACGGGATAGTGACAATGATGGCAGAGGTTGCGGACGAAGCGGGGAATGTGATCGCAACGGGATTTGCGCAGGAAAAGGAGTCTAGCTCCTTTATCAACAAGACATCTTACATCGAGAACTGCGAAACGTCCGCGGTCGGAAGGGCGCTTGGCTTCGCCGGGATCGGGATCGATGGAAGCATGGCAAGTGCTGAAGAAGTGGCGAACGCGATCATGAATCAGCGTGACCCGGCCATTGATCGCACAGGTCAGCCCGCTTATCCCACGAGGGAAGAGATGCTTGCGGTTGTCGGTAAGCACTATCCCGAAGGAAAGATGAGGGAAGCACTTCTGAGCGCAGTACAGTCGCAGAGCCTTGAGACGATGAGTGATGCAGCGGTTAAGGCTGTATACAACAAGTGCATGGAGAAAAAGAAATGAATTTCACCGGAAGACTCACCGGCATAAGCCGCGATTTTGAGACTTCAAAGCCGGTCCTGCAGTTGGCAGTCAATGAAAGCCTTTACGGCATCGATGATCTGAAAGACAAGGATCTGTCAATCAAGATCGTGAGGAAGACCAGAAAAAGAAGCCTCGATGCAAACGCTCTTTTGTGGCATTGCCTTGGAGAAATGGCAAAATCATTCCGGCCGCCGCGCGACAAGTGGGAAGTATATCACGAAGCACTCAAAAAGTATGGAAAGTTCAGCTATGTACTTATGGACGAAAAAGCGGTTGAAACTTTCAAAAGACTATGGAGAGAGACGGAGGTTGTCGGTGAGGTCGATGTGAACGGCAGAAAAGCAGTTCAACTGCTTTGCTACTACGGTTCATCCACCTACGATACAAAGGAATTCTCAGTGCTCCTGGATGGCATCATTGAGGACATGAAGGATTTAGGACTTCAACCGCCGATGCCGCGAGAGGTCCGGGCAGCACTTGAAGAATGGGAAAGGCAACATGGACGAAAAGAAGAGAAAACAGGGTAAGGCATCACGCGAGAAAGGAGCGAGAGGGGAAAGACTCTTGAGAGATTATCTTCGAAGCTTCGGGGCCTGCGTGAGAAGGGGATATGTGTTCTGCAGAGAATCTGATCTGGTCGGCCTTCAGGGCATCCATATCGAATGTAAATTCGTCGAGAAACTGAATGTCAGGAAGGCCATGGATCAGGCCATCGCTGAAGCTGGGAAGAGGAAAGACGGACTGCCGGCGGTGTTCTGGAAAGTGAGCAGAAAGCCGTGGCTGACGATCATGAGGACAGAAGATTTTATGGTGCTTTATCAAATGGCAAGGAGGGGAAAAGATGACCCAGTGCGAGATGATACTCGAATACATGAGGCAAAATGATGGAATAACAAGCAGAGATGCTTTTCTGCTTGGATGCACAAGGCTGGCGGCGCGGATCGCGGATCTGAAGAAAAACGGGCACCGCATCAGCGCGGAAAGAGTAACAGTAAACAAAAAGACGTTCACCTGTTACCACTTGGAGGAAGTAAATGGCAAGTAGAAGGATGTTCTCTCTGAGAGTCATCAATAGTGCAAGGTTTCTCAAGATGCCAGTATCATCACAGGCACTTTACTTCCATCTTGGAATGAGGGCAGACGATGACGGCATTGTAGAAGCATTCACCACGATCAGGGCGGTTGGATGCACAGAGGATGACCTCAGAGTATTAATGGCAAAAGGATTCGTCAAGGTACTGAACGAAGACCTCATAACCTATATCACCGACTGGAACGAGAACAACAAGATCAGACCGGACAGGAAGATTGACAGTATGTACAAGGATTTACTCCTCAAAATCGTTCCTGATGCACCTCTCATTGAGAAGAAAGAACGGTCAGACATCAAACGGACGGGCAATGGACAGGCAGTGGGCAACCAATGGACGGACATTGGACAACCAATGGACGGCATAGGTAAGGATAGGTTAGGTAAGGTTAGTTTAGGAGAGGTTAGTTTAGTAGAGGATAGGTTAGGTAATACTCTTGAGCAACCTCCGGTTGACTCGACTAAGGAACGGTTCGAATACCTCTGGGATTTGTACCCCAACAAGAAGGGAAAGAAACAAGCATTTGCAGCATTTCAGAGGGCAGTCAAAAAGGGGACTTCCATTGACACGATCCGTGAGGGTATCAAGGCATATGTCAGATACATCAATGAGTCAAAGATTGAATCCAAATATATCAAACAGGGTTCGACCTTCTTCCAACAGGAGGCATGGAATGACGATTGGACACCTCAGAGACCTAAGGGGTCTGTAGGAGGATTCTTGGAGGAGTTACAAGCATGGTAAACAGACTTTCAAAAGATGACTTCAAAGTCATCATGGCATCGCTCAAGGGAGCATTTCCAACATGGAACATCGACCAACACGGACTGAACCTCTGGTACACAACCTTGCAGGACATTCCGTATCCCACATTGAGCAAGGCAGCCACGAATTACATTATGACTCATAAATTTGCTCCGACCATTGCCGACCTTAGAGAATTGTCCTATCGGTTAAGCACTGATGCACCGATGCTCGCGCCGGCGGCATGGAATCAGCTGATCAGAGCACTGCGGCAGGCATATTCTCCCGATTCAGAGATGTATTGGGATCAGTTGCCCGACATTACAAAGAAGATCGTGGGAGGATATACCACATTCAGGCAGTGGGGCAACACTTCACTTGAAACATTGGAGAGTGTACAGAGGCCCATGTTCATCAAGCGGTTTGATGAGTACCAGAGGAGGGAAATGATCGACAAGATCACTCCAATTTCTGTAAGGCCACCACAGCCGGCGATTCCTGGCACTCCCAAAAGGGATTTGATTGAGGAAAAAAGGGGAGATGGAGTCGAAGCCCCGGATGACTTGATGAAGAAACTGAGAGAGAGGTTGAACAATGGCAAAATCAATTCTTGATACACGAAAGGGAATCTGTTTCTTATGCGGGCAGTACGGGATGACGGAAACACACCACATTTTCGGAGGGCCTAACCGCAGGCTCTCCGATGAAGATGGGCTGGTCGTTTATCTGTGCCCTTACTGTCACAACATACCTCCAAATGGCGTCCATTATGACGCACAGGCAATGAAAAGGCTGAGACAGGTAGGGCAGAAGGCCTACGAAGAGAAAATGGCGCAGAACGGTGTTGAGAAGCCCAGAGAGGCATTCATGAAAAGATATGGGAAAAATTGGCTTGATTGATGTGGACGGTCACAACTACCCGAATCTTCCTCTGATGAAAATCTCAGCATGGCACAAGAAACAGGGTGATCACGTTGAGTGGTACGATCCTTGGACAGGACTGGTCGATGAATACGACAAGGTATATATGTCGAAAGTGTTCTCGTTCACTCCCGATTATGAGCATCCTGTCTATGCCAAAGAAGTGAAAAAGGGCGGTTCTGGTTACTGCATCAAACTTGTGGACGGCAAGGAGATTTACGATACCGAGAAAGACACTCCATTGCCCTACGAGATAGAGCATTGTTATCCCGACTATTCACTGTATCCCGAACAGACTGGATGGGGATTACCTCTCAAGAAGCAAACCGCATACGGATTCTTAACAAGAGGATGTCCGAGGGGATGCGGATTTTGCCATGTAGCTGCAAAGGAAGGGCGATGCAGTAGACAAGTCGCAGATAGCCTATCAGAGTTTTGGAATGGTCAAGGAAACATAGTCTTGTGTGACCCAAACATACTTGCTTGTCCAAATCACATGGAGTTACTTCAACAGTTGGCAGATAGCAAGGCGAGAGTCAACTTCAACCAAGGGCTTGACATTCGGCTGGTCAACGACAGGAATCTTGAGATCCTCAAAAACATCAAATTGGAGAGTATACACTTTGCTTTCGACAGATGGCAAGACAAGGATCTGATTGAGCCGAAGCTGAGAGACTTCGTAGCCAAGACAGGATTTGATCGAGGCAAAGGTCATGTGATGGTCTACATCCTTACCAACTTCGATACTACGATTGAGCAAGATATGTACCGCATACAACTCTGTAGGGAACTGAATATCAGCCCATACCCGATGGTCTACGACAAGGAGCATTGCGCACCTGTCTACAGAAAACTCCAAAGATGGTGCAACAATTCGCTGTTTTGGAAATTTGAAACATTTGACGATTATTTGAAGAACGAGAAATACACACACGGCAAAAGGAGTAACAATGAGCAGACCTAGTGGCGCGAAGATCCGCGCAATAATCAAACGGCCTGATGAGGAATACGGCCATGTAACAAACATCAGCCCTTCGCTGAAGAATCTGCAGAAGACGGTGGAAGGGTACATCGAGAGAGTAAAGATCTGTGATGGTGTGGCAATGCTGATTAATGAGGATGGCAAATACTGCTGTCTTCCGAGAAATTTCCAGTTTGGGAACTATCCCACAAACACGATCATTGCCGGCACAGTGGTAATTGTAGGAGAAGAGAACGGAGAATTCACAGACTGCCCTCTTGATTTTGCAATGTGGAAGGAACTGCTGAAAGGATGGGGGAACTGAAGAAAGGAGACCAAAATGAATAGGGTCATTGGAAAAATATACCAAACAGATGATTATGGCATGTTTAAGCGACTGCCGGACAATCGTGATGTTTTAGAAAAACGTGTGAGGAAGTTGGTGGCGTCAATATCTGAAAAGTACCTGACAAATCCGATCATTGTCAATGAAAACATGGAGATCATTGACGGACAGGGCAGGTATGAAGCACTTAAACATCTTGGAAAGCCGATTGATTATATTGTTGTACACGGCGCAGGAAGTGAGGACTGCAAGCGGATGAACCGCTTTAATACAAAGTGGTCAACATTGGATTTTGCCAAGAGTTTCGCAAAGGCCGGAAACAAAGCATATATTACTCTGCTTCGCGGAGTCAATGCGACAAACCTTCCGATAGGAACAGTTTTAAGGCTCGCCAATCACGGTACAAAAGCAGGCGGAACAAGTTATGCAATGAGCAAATTTGAAAAAGGACTGCTTGACTTTACAGATTTAGATTACGACAAAGTGATCCGTGTACACAAAGCGGCAGATGAGATTACATATGCATTGCAAACAACACACCGAAGGAACGACGCGTTTTACACCGCAGTAAAAATCATTACTGAGACAGAGAATTATAGCCATGACAAGATGCTGAGAAACTGTGCGGCATTGAGATCTTCTTATAATCAGATGTCTGCGCTGAAGGATCAGCTTGTCGAGTTTGAGCGCATTTACAACTACAGAACAAGCGGCGATAAGAAACTGTATTTCTCGGACTACCTCAGAGGCAAAGGAGCTGCGGTCCGTGATTATGGCAAAACCTATTCACCATATGACGACACAGACATTTCGACGCTTAAATGATTGGAGGAGAAAAAAGAATGAACAAAGTAATACTTATGGGCAGACTTACAAAGGACCCGGATGTTAGATACACACAGGGCAATGATCCGATGTGTGTTGCAAGATACACGCTGGCAGTAGACAGGAAGATCAGCAGAAACAGCAATATCAACGGCAACAACGCAGACTTCATCCCTTGTGTCTGCTTCGGCAAGACAGCAGAGTTCGTTGAGAAATATCTCAAGAAGGGAACGAAGATGGCAGTCACCGGTCGTATCCAGACCGGATCGTATACGAACAAGAGCGGGCAGAAGGTGTTCACTACGGAGGTAGTAGTGGAGGATCAGGAGTTTGCCGAGAGCAAGAACGCACAGAGCAATGGACGGCAGCCGGAGGCAAAGGAAGACGCAAAGGAAGACGGCTTCATGGACATTCCGGACGGAATGGTTGAGAAACTGGATATGGACAATCTTCCGTTCGTATGATCGGGGAGGGCCTCTATATGAGGCCCTTATAAGGAAAAACTATGGATGCAAAACAAAGATTATCAGAGAACATCAGAAAGGCATATGAAAAGTGTGGGAAAAGCAAACGGCAGATAGCCAGAGAGACGGGGCAGGACCGCACGACCATTATTCGATGGATCAATGGCACGTACATTCCCAATGCGCTGTCGCTCAAGATATTCTGCGATGCGGTGGGAACGTCAATAACTGAGATTTATAAAGGGGTGTAAGATGCGAAGACAGGCGCATATTCAGGCATATAAAAAATTGGAAAAAGAGGGAGATAAATGGGCTCTGATCCTTTACTCAGGACTTGCTCTTGCAATGTACCGCCACTGGGGAATGAAGAAGACCGCGGTAACGAGGCTTGTGGATGTGACGTGGGATGCATGGAGGGAGTGTGCAGCGGATCATGATTCCAGCATCATTAAGATGTGTGAAGAAGTGACCGGGATTGAAGTGCAGAACGGGTCCGGAACAAGCTGGAGGGATGTGCCATACCTCAGTGGGGAGAAGCTGGGGCAAATGACGGAAGAGCAGTGGCTTTATCTAAGGCAGCAGCAGATCAAATGGGTAAGGCCGAGCATCATGGCATGTATCTTGATCGGCCTGCATAGGAAATATGGATATGGGTATGACCGGTGCCTGAGAGTGTATCAGCAGATCCAGGCGATTGAGGATGAATATAAAGGGAATCAGAAGAAGATCTGTAAAGCGGCGCTGGAAGAAGTCGGTGTGGATATTGATGATATGATGCACAGAAGAAGGAGGGAAGCAGTATGAGTGACCTGATAAGCAGAAAGGAAATAATAGACCGCCTTGAACGAGTGATACAGAACGGAGTGCCTAGCGAGGATGGCATGCACCCGATTAGTGCGGAGATGGTGTTGGAGGTGGTTAAGTCACAACTTGGCAGAGGTTGGCACGGACTTAATCAGCAGACAGGCGGCGATTGATGCGCTGCATATGCACTTAATGTACCGCATGGGAACGGATAGCAATAAAAAGCGGCTTGATGATTGGATTAACAGTTTGCCGTCCGCACATCCCGAAATCATACGGTGTCGTGAGTGTAAATTTGCAAGTGGTGACAGTAGGATTTGTATGAAGTTTGACCATAGCCCGATTGGCGAACTTGATTTTTGCTCATTTGCAGAGAGGAGAGAGGTGACAACATGAGTCTGAGAGAAGATGTCGAGTTGTATACAAAACTGTCAGGAGAAGATGGAAGTCAGGAAACAATCGGCACAATAGGGGCATATCTTCGTGGATACAGACAAGGCAAAGAAGACGCTGAACCGCACTGGATACCAGTGACGGAGAGACTGCCAGAAGAAAAAGACGCAGGAATCCTAAAGAAACTCGGAACGAGCAAACGGTCAGAATATGTTCTTGCCACGGTAGAAGTGAAAGGCGAAAGGATGACGGTAACTGCTTGTACATACGACGGGAAATGGGATTGGAATATGAAGTATGCATTCCCAGATTACAAAATTGTCGCATGGATGCCCTTGCCAGAATCTTACAAGGGGGTGACGGATGGTAGAGATTAACAGATGCACTCGCACCAATTTCTGCGCTGACTGCGACGATCCCGATTGTCTGCTTGCAGGAGAGGTCGAAGCGGACTGCCCGAAATGGAAGTGCGACAATCCGTCAATGGACTGTGAGAACTGCGAGTTTTTGAAGGAATATAAGAGAGAGGTGACGGAATGAGAAAACCCGAAGATATTAAGATTGGCGATAAGACGTTGGCAGAGGTCATTGAGAATCACAAGCATTGGTGGAACGAGGACTGCGAAGGTTGGCAAAGCATGCGAGCCGGCCTGAGCGGAGCCAACCTGAGCGGAGCCAACCTGAGCGGAGCCTACCTGAGCAGAGCCGACCTGAGCGGAGCCTACCTGAGCAGAGCCGACCTGAGCGGAGCCTACCTGAGCAGAGCCAACCTGAGCAGAGCCGACCTGAGCGGAGCCGACCTGAGCAGAGCCGGCCTGAGCAGAGCCGACCTGAGCGGAGCCGACCTGAGCGGAGCCGGCCTGAGCGGAGCCGACCTGAGCGGAGCCGACCTGAGCGGAGCAAAGAATGTTCCGTATATCCCTTATGCTTGCCCCGATTTTGGGATGTTCATAGGTTTCAAAAAAGCGTTTGGTTACATCGTTGTCCTTGAAATCCCAGAGGATGCAAAAAGGCTGTCTGCAACAGGTCGTAAATGCAGATGCAACAAAGCAAAGGTGCTTGAGATTCAGAACATTGATGGCACAAAAGCTAATGTTACAAAGGTTGCGAGCGGTTATGATTCGAACTTTGTTTACGAGGTAGGCAAAACGGTAAGCGTTGACAACTTCTGTGAGAACAGGTGGGAGGAGTGCAGCCCAGGAATCCACTTTTTTATCAATCGCCAAGAGGCTGTTAATTATTGAGAGGTGACGGAATGAGTTTCATAGTACCAATGGAAAAGCCAAAGCGATGCGGATTATGTCCGTGTTTTCACGCAGAACATCCGATGCACTGTCAAGCGGTTAAAGCACATAAAGATAAAAGGATCATAGCACCATATGGAGCACCAATCCCAGACTGGTGCCCGCTAATCGAACTGCCACCGCACGGACGGCTGATAGCCGAAAAAACAATCACGGAAATTAGATACCACGATGCTGACGGATATCATATAGTCAACGGCGAGCAGTTGTGCGAGTTAGAAATTGATGCAGAAACAGTAATCGAAGCGGAAGGAGAGACATGAGCAAACAGAATGAAATCAACGTAGGAGACGAGGTCAACTGGTTAGGTGACTGCTTCATCGTGACCCGAATCTTTCAGCCACACAATATGAAAGAACAGTGTGACGGAATAGACGATGACGGATGCGTTTATCACGATGTTCTTATCAAAGACCTTGAGAAGACCGGCAGACACTTCGACATCGCCTCAATACTGGAGGCTATGCGATGTGGACAGTGATCAGTGAGATGGGCCCGGACGGACCTGAGTACATAGTAGTCAACAAGCAGACAGGGGAACGCATAGGATATTCTGACTGCGAACCGTGGGCCCAGGAATTTGCAGACGAACTGAACCGAGAGGGGAAAGAATGATAATCATATTTTTTATAGCGGGGATAATAATCTATGAATATTTCAGAGCACCGGAAATGCATGAGTGAGGAAGAGGCGAAGAGGATCATCCTGGAAGATCCACATGGCAATATCGTGAAACGGATGGAGGCTATTGCAGTGGCAAGGTCCGTCCTTGGAGAGAAATGCAGCATGAAGGATATCTGGGAATGGGCAGAAGCGGATAATTGAATAATTAAAGAGTCTCAGCTAAAATACCTTAACCATCGTGGTTGAGGTATTTTTTTGTGGAGGACGCTGAATAAGTGGTAAAAAAAGAGTTCATACAGATAAAAATTGAAGACCTGATCCCGTATGGCAACAATCCACGTCACAACGAGGAAGCAGTCCCCGACGTGGCGGAAAGCATACGGCAGTGCGGGGACCTGGACCCGATCGAGGTAGACGAGAACAACGTCATCCTGAGCGGGCACACGCGGCTCCTGGCGCTGCGGCAGCAGGGATTCACGGAAACCGATGTGATCCGGTACACGGGGCTTACGGAGGAGCAAAAAAAGAAGTACCGATTGCTCGCAAACAAGACGGGCGAAAAGGCCACGTGGGACCTCGAGAAACTGGCCGAGGAACTGGACGACTTGGATTTTGATGGATTCGACTTTGGATTTGACCTTGACGGCATTTTAGAGGACGAAAAAGAAATCGAAGAGGACGAAGTGCCCGAAAAAGCCGAATCACGGTGCAAACTTGGCGATTTGTGGCAAATTGGTTCGCACCGTTTAATATGTGGGGATTCTACGGATGTTGCGGTTATTGACAGGCTTATGGATGGGGTAAAGGCTAATATGGTCTTCACAGACCCTCCCTATGGATATAATTATCAATCGAATATGCGAACACAAAGCGAAAAGTTTGATGTTTTGGAAAATGACGATAAAATATTAGACTTTTTTCAAAGTATAAAAAATACAGTTGTTGGATTTGTTTATGTGTGTACTACTTGGAAAACAGCAGATAAATGGATTGAATTATTTAAAAATTATTACGAATTAACAAATGTGATTATATGGGATAAAGGCGGCGGAGGTATC
>Ga0256407_10002257_pt1 | contig 37353 bp, 43 predicted proteins | sample RumenRJG_04DNA_FD_193489 | JGI IMG/M metagenome (GOLD analysis project Ga0256407, IMG submission 193489) | Bovine rumen microbial communities from Lethbridge, Alberta, Canada - RJG_04 | ecosystem: Host-associated > Mammals > Digestive system > Stomach > Rumen | place: Canada: Alberta... | reverse complement strand
CTTTATAAGTTCAATCATCTCATTAGAAAATTTATCATAAATTTCATTTCTTTTTATTAATCGTCCATTGCAAAGAGAATAGAGCTGATTAGGATTTTCCGAAAATGTAAATTTTACAATTTCTTCCTAATCTTGCATGGCTTCTGCAGGAAGATATGTTTCCGGAACATATTGCCGAGACACAGAATCGTCATCTATCCTTCCAAAAGGAGACGGCCATTTATCCGTGTCCCATACAGGCCCATATTGCACATCGGGAATATCAAATCTTTTTACCTGATTTTCTATTGGAAGCGCAAGGGTTATTTCTTTAGTCCTTACTCTTTTGTCTGTTCCAAGGTAAGAACATTCATTTGTTTCATCAAAAGCATTCCTAACGCCTTTTCCATATTTTAATAAGATTTTTATTTTTTTCTTTTCAATCTCTTCTCTGGGAATCTCTTTGTACTTTATATATCCGCTATACACACATGTATCTCCAGGAAAAACTGGATTTATAAACATATAACTAAATTCATTTGTGTGTTTCTCATCATCCAAAGACGTTTTTGATTCTTCAAATGCAATCATCTCTTTTGCATTTTTAAATTCCAGTTTGCATTCATTCAAAAATATTTCAGCATTGCCATTTCTTTTCAATTGCCTTATCTGATCGCGCATTGAACTGGGAAACAAAAGTATGTAATCCGTTGTGTTTTCCATCTCAACATAAAAATCAACTGAATTCACATCATATCTATAATTAACTCTCTTAATTTTAAGTTCCTTATTATCACAGGAAACACAAACTAAAATAAACAAGGCAATAAAAAATAACTTCAACAATTTAGCAACAGGCATGTTCTTCATCCGCAAATTTTCCTCCTTGCTCTCTTACCGTCAAAATGCTTGGCCATATAAATATATTCTACACATCAATTCTTATTCCCTCCAGAAACTTTTTATCCGTATTTGCCACGGCATCTTATAATAAATATTTTCTTCACCTTTCTTGTAAAATATTTTCTCCCCATTTTTCATAATATATACATCTTTTTCTTTTGCTGCATCTTTGTAAAAAACATCTATTACAATTCCATCCTGCCAAAAATACTCTATTCCATTTATTTTTTTGCATTTTACTTTGTTATCAATTGCATTAACTTTGCTTGCTGAAAACAATTTTTGAAGGAAGCTATTTGCTTTTTTGGTTCCACCAGGAATTTCAATTATATACTCGGCGCCACATCTTATATCATCTTCGTCAATCAAATTGCAATAACTGGAATATTCAGGATTACCATCCAGTTCTAAACACCAACATGGTTCCATATAATAAACAGTTATCTCACGAACATCTTGAAAATTACACGAGCTAGTGCACGACAATAAAATTGAATTCGACAAAACAATTGCACAAATAACATAAAAAATTCTTTTATTCATAGATGATTCCTTATGACTCTCCTTCAAAATAATATAAATTTTCACCTAATTTTACAAACACCTCAGCTCTCCTTATCAAATACTCATCTTCTTCGGGCATATATACTACAGCTTTGCACCAGCCTGATATTGTCGAGGCAAATATTATATATATTTCTTTTTTTGCTTTTTGGACAGCTTTTATTTTTTTTCTTGTTAATGAATATGGTTCTATCGAAAAGTACAGTTCCTTAACCCCGAATGGCTCATGAGTTACTTTATATAGTTTTAAAGCCAAGGGATTTTCACTGTACTTCTTTCCATAAGTAAAATCAACCTTATCCAAGGCCATACATAAATCAAAATATTCGGACAATTCACTTTCCTCAAATTTAGGCATAGTCCTGCACGAAATTGACATAAAACAACACAATAACAATATAATTATTTTTTTCATTTATTTTCACCTTTTCTTTTCAAAATGTGGCAAATCACATCTTAAACATTAACGACTCAAATTCTCTGTCAGCTTTAAACTCCTCAAGAATCAAATGAGCATCTTCATAAGAAAGCTGTCTACTTTTTAAAATCTTATATCTACAAAATTTATAAGCACTGAGCGTATTTATTGCATTTTCATTGTCTCCATTCAGCAAGTAATAAAAGCATAGATACTTATTAAACTTTTCAAGAACATAAAAATCATTGCAATCCAAAACATACACATCATTAATCATTTCTACACAAAACTGCCTTAAGAGTTCCTTGCACTTCTCCGTATCACCAAGACTATAAAAGAGCAATTTTGAATAAAAAAACTTTCTTACAACATCATCAAAATCAATATTGCCATGCAGACAACTTTCTATTGTTTTTTTGCACAAATCTTTTTCTGAACTCTGGCAAAAAAGAATGTCAATAATCAAGAGCTTTTCATAAAGTTCCAGTCCATCCGTACCAAAAAGTCTCTTTATATAATCTTCTGAAACTTTTTTTTCTGAATATAGTTTGCAAAACTCTTCTAAATAAGCAGATTCACTTATTGAATATTTTGATTTAAAATCATCGTAGTCAAATTCTCCTAGTTTACAAAGAAGCAAAGCAAGCCATAAATTTACTTTTTTGTCATTCAAGGATTCATTCTTTTTACAAAGCTGACTCGCCTTAGAAAAATTTTCCCTTGCTTTTTCGTATTCTGCTATATCAAAATACATTTTGCCTATATTCAAGTAATAATCAGGGACATTCTTTGAAAAGGTAATAGCAATATCTAAATTCTCTATAGCTTCGCGTGTATATCTCTTTGATTTTTCATATAGCGAAAGGCCATAATAGTAATAATACCAATCTGTTTTTTGGCTACGCTTTATTTTACTGTTTTCTAGCAAATCAATAACCTTTTCAAATTTTTTCTGTTCAAATAAACTCTTTGCCTCATAAAACTCAGAAGGATACGTTATCTTTATCTTGCAACCAACAAAAAGAAACAGAAAAATACTTAGGCATTTTAACAATCTCATATTCCTAACTCTCCTCTTTTCATAAAATTTTTGCCTTTTCTTTTGAACTGGGGATTTCAGTTTTCATATATAAAATTTTAAAAATTTCTATACATAAAACATACAATACGGATACAATCATATTTATATAATAATGTGGCATACTGTTTTTTAGCATATATGCAAACGAATATCCAAACGAAAAAACATAGAAGAAGCAAATCAGAGTTAGTTCTATTTCTACTATTATCTTTTTCTTCTTCTTTACAAGGCAAGAAAGTATACAATAATTTTCAAATATTACAAAAACTATCACCAATACAAAGGCTAGCCTAAAGTTGGAATTTTTAAAAATGAACACGGTCAAGCATATTAAATAAATAGAGCGTACAATAGTAAAAAAGGCTATCATAATCATGACAGTTTGCGATTTTATAAATTTATTCATTTGAACCATCCTTTTTATTATTCCGCAAAAGTTTTATTTTTGGTTATTTTTTTCTTAGATAAAAATTTGTCCTTTACTTTATAATCCTTGTCTAGATTATTTATTTTAAACAGAATTATAAAAATGTGTCTAGTGAGATTTAGGCAATACATTCATTTCTTGCAAATAGAATCTATATCATTATTGGAAAGATTTTTCAACTTTTTTTTACGCATTTGTGTCAAATCCTGACTTTTACCTTCTATATATTATATGGAGGTAAAAACAAATGAGATTCATAAACAGAAAGTACAAAGATTCCGTCTTCACAGACTTGTTCGGCAGTGACCGCGACGGCAAGAAGAACTTCCTTGACCTTTACAATGCCCTCTCCGGCAGCGACTACAAGCTGGAGGACGTGACCATGGAGCGCAAGGTAATAGAACAGTCACTCTACAAGACCTACAACAACGACGTAAGCTGGATAATAGACGGAAGGCTTGTGGTTCTTGTGGAGCACCAGTCCACGGTAAATAACAACATGCCATTCAGGTGCCTTGAATACGTTACCCGCATCTACGAAACGATTGTCCCAATAGACAGGCGCTATGCCCAAAAGGTCTACAAAATACCCAACCCCGACTTCTATGTGGTCTATGTGGGAAAGGACAGCATGCCGTGCGAGCAGGAGCTCAGGCTTTCGGACGCATTCTACGAAAAGGATTCCAGCCGCCTCGACCTTGTGGTAAAGGTAAAGAACTGCACCGACCCAAAATTGTTGCCGATTGCAAAAAACTGTGCTATCCTAGAGGAGTATTGCCGCTTCATAGAGATTGTCGAGAGCACTTACAGCAGGCGCTTTCCCAGAAGCTCCTTCAGGAAGGCAATAGAAAAGGCGGTTAGCGAGGGAATCCTTAGCGACTACCTTAGCAGAAAGACCCGGGAGGTAACAAACATGCTCTGTGCCAAATACGACTACAAGATGGACATTGCCGTAAAACAGGAAGAAGCCTTCGAAGACGGGATGGAGAAAAAGGCTGTTGAAGCTGCAACAACATTGGTTAAGGAGTTCAATATAGCACCGGAAGATGCGGCAGCAAAGATGGGTGCCCCTCTGACTAAAGTTTTGGAAGCCCTTTCTAAAGACAATTCAGAAGGAAAGGCACTTTATGATAATTATGGCTACAAGCTGGAAACTTCCGTAAAACAGAAAGAGGCCTTCGAGGACGGGATGGAGAAAGGGATGCAGCAAAAGACCATCGAAGCAGTAGCAGGCTTATATCAAAACGGTGTATCTATAGAAGTAATTGCAAAGTCCCTAAATATGACCATTGAAGATGTTCAAAAAATCATAAACAAGGGCTAACAAACATAGTCTTTAAAAATCATCCTGTATTATCCATATTAAAGTTTCGCATTATTGAGGCTGAGTGTTTTTTTTGCTATAATAGCCGGACTTTTACAAAGAACATAGGATGTAGGAAAAATGAAAAGAATTGTATCAAAATTGTTTGCAGCAAGCCTTGCTTTAACAGCCGCTGTTTGTATGTTTGCTTCATGCTCAAAAAAGAATGAGGCTTCGGCAGAAGGACCTTTTTCTTGCCTTTCGCAAAAGGGAAAATTCATTCTGGGGCTGGACGACTCCTTCCCGCCTCTTGGCTTCCGTGATGAAAACAACAACATTGTAGGTTACGACATTGACCTTGCCAAAGAAGTTGCAAAGAGACTCAACCTTGAACTTGTGTGCCAGCCCATCGAATGGAGCGCAAAGGAACAGGAACTTGCAACAAAAAAGATTGACTGCATCTGGAACGGCTTTACGATGACAGACGAAAGAAAAGACGCTATGGCTTTTACAAAGGCCTACCTTGACAATGCCCAGGTAGCCGTTGTGCGCATTGACGGTAACATAAATTCCCTGTCAGAACTTGCGGGTAAGACAATCGGCATACAGGCTGGTTCTTCCGCACAGGACGCTGTTGAAGCCATGCCAGAATTTAAGGCATCTCTTGGAGAAATTGTAGAACTTAAGGAAAACATTACTGCCCTTAACGACTTAACCCTTGGCAACCTTGACGCTGTAATTATGGATCAGGTTGTTGCAGGCTACAACATAACAACCTCCGGTAAGGCACTTAAGATTCTTTCTGAAGGACTTGCAAACGAAGAATATGGTGTTGCTTTCCGCAAGGGAGATACTGCCCTGCGCGACAAGGTTCAGGCGGTTCTGGAAGAAATGCAGAATGACGGAACTGTAAGTGCAATTTCTACCAAATGGTTCGGAAGTGACTTGTCTGTTATAGGAAAATAGGCATGAGGCCGGATTGTAGGGGCGGGCGCAAGCCCGTTGCCGCCAGGCAATGAAGTGGGAAGGGACCCACGGCTTTCGCAGCGAAGCTTCAAGCGACCCCGGAAAGCCGTAATACGACAAATGGATGTTCTTTTATAGAAGAAATCTGCAAAAACAAAAGCGCCGTCCAAAATCAAAAAAATGAAAACACAAATGATTGAGAATGCCCCGGAATTTTGCTATAATAAGTTATGGCCACACTGATTGATTATTTTGAAAAAATAAAGTTGGGCAAGCTCCTGCTTATCATGCTAAAAAGTTCCGGAGTAAGCCTTGAAGTCTTTTTTCTAACACTGATTTTTTCCATACCGCTAGCTCTTCTGATATGCATGGGAAGAATGTCGCGGATAAAAATTGTTTCAAAACTTACCAATACTTTTTTGCTTATAATACGCGGAACTCCGCTTATGCTCCAGCTGATATTCGTCTACTTTGCACCGTCCGTTATTTTTCACGTGGGGCTTGGTCGTTTTGTGGCAGCAATTATTGCCATGGTTATAAATTACGCCTGCTATTTTGCGGAAATTTACCGCGGAGGAATTCAGTCCATTCCACAGGGACAGTACGAAGCTTCCAAAGTGCTTGGCTTTACCAAGTCCCAGACTTTTATGCGTGTGGTTCTGCCTCAGGTAGTAAAAAAAATAATTCCACCGCTTGGCAACGAAGTTATTACGCTTGTAAAGGACACGGCTCTTGTTCAAGTTCTTGGTGTTGCAGAATTGTTCCACGTGGCACAAACTCAGAGCGGACGACTTGTAAGCGTTATGCCTCTTTTTATAGCGGGCTTGTTCTATTTTATAATGAACTGGGCTGTTTCCAAATCCTTTGACATTGCGGAGAAAAAACTTGACTACTACAAATGAAATTTTAAAGGTGCAGAACTTGAGCAAAAACTTTGGTTCGCTTAAGGTGCTGAAGGATATTTCCTTTACCGTAAACAAAGGCGATGTCCTTGGAATAATTGGTCCAAGCGGAAGCGGAAAGTCCACACTTCTACGGACGGTATGCCAGCTCGAACGCGTTACCGGCGGCACTATAAGCGTATGCGGAGAGGCCCTTGTAAAAGACGGGGTTTATTCAGACAAAGCGTCACTCCGCAAAATTGCCCTGAATGTAGGGCTTGTATTCCAGAACTTTAACCTTTTCCCGCATTTTTCTGTTCTGCAAAACATTACGGAAGCTCAGAGGGTTGTTCTTGGCAAAAGCAAGGAAGAGGCCAATTCTCTTGCCATGGAGCTTCTTGTAAAGATGGGGCTTGAATCCAAGGCCGACTTTTACCCTTGCCAGTTGAGCGGAGGCCAGCAGCAGCGGGTTAGCATTGCCAGAGCCCTTGCCCTAAAGCCACAGGTTCTTTTCTTTGATGAACCAACCAGTGCCCTGGACCCGGAGCTTACAGGGGAAATTCTTGCGGTAATACGGGAACTTGCAAAGACAAAGATGACCATGGTTGTGGTAACGCACGAGATGGCATTTGCCAGGGATACAAGCGACCACATAATCTTTATGGACGGCGGCATGATTGTTGAACAGGGTTCACCAAGCGACGTTATCAACAATCCAAAAGAGGAAAGGACAAAAGCCTTCCTTAAACGCTTTAATGACGTTAGGTAAGTGCAATGCAAAAGCCAGTCGGTTGTCAGCTGCTTGCCGGTTGCCCATAAAACCGCAACTTCTTCGCTGAATAAAAGCGTTAATAAAAAAAGCGCGGCCTGAAGCAACAAACCGCGCATATTCTTAAATCGGTATTTTTAACTTTTTTAATAAGAATACTTTTCAGCATTCATTAAAATACTGTAACAACGTCTCCGTTGGGGTAGTTTTCCTTTACCCAATCGCGTACCTTCTGAGTCTGGAGGGCATTTACAAGCGCCTTAAGAGCTGAATCGTTCTCACGGCCTGCCTTTGTAACAACAATGTTTACATAAGGTGAATCCTTTCCTTCTACAAAGAGACCGTCCTTTGTTGAATTAAGGCCAACTGCAAGGGCATAGTTTCCGTTTATTGCAGCAGCATCAACGTCTGGAAGAACACGGGGAAGAGAAGCGGCTTCTACTTCCGTAAACTTAAAGTTCTTTGGGTTTGATTCAATAGAAACAGGAGTTGCCTCAAGGCCTGCATCAGATTTTAGGGTGATAAGGTTGGCAGCCTGAAGCAAAAGCAAGGCACGCCCCTCGTTTGTTGGGTCATTCGGAATTGCAATTGTTGCACCTTCAGGGATTTCCTCAAGCTTGCTATACTTCTTTGAATAAAGGGCAAATGGTTCAATGTGGATTCCGCCAATGTCTACCAAGTGTGTTCCGTGTTCTGAATTGAATGAGTCAAGATAAGGCTTGTGCTGGAAAAAGTTGGCATCCAAATCACCAGATTCAACTGCTGAGTTAGGCGTTACATAATCATTGAATTCTATGATGTCCAATTTGATTCCTGATGCAGCAAGGTCATCTTTTACAAGATTCAGCAAACCTTCGTGTGGAACAGGTGTTGCTCCAACTTTTATGGTTACAGAAGAATCCTTCTTTTTGCATCCGGAAAGCAATGCAATTGCAGAAATTACAGCGAGTGCTGTTCCAAATATTTTTTTCATATAAAGCTCCTTTTTGGGTAATTCCCTAGTAGATTGGTAGAGAATATATAACATAAACAAATATTTGTCAAGATTTTCAAACAAACGGGAAAAACCAGAAAGAAAAAGTATTATTTTCTTCTTCTGGACGGTAGTCTTTTACGCTCTACCATACATTTCCACTCTAATCCGGCTAACATTCCTTTGCGCCACCGCCGTTCCGGGGTTTCGGCTTTCGCCTCCATTGCTGGCGCAACGGGCCAAGGCCCGCCCCTCCATGGCGGCGTAAGTCCTTACCGGTTTGCAAACAGTCATCTTAGTAGGCTCAACGCAGCATTTATTCCGAAACCTGTACGTAGGGTTCGTCTATAACAATATCCTTGTAGATTTCTTTTTGACCGTAAGAAAGGTGGGGATGCTTTTTGCCCTTGTAGTTCTGTCCAACTTCTATGCGGCGGATTACAAAAAAATTCCATGCAACGGGAGGAAGCTTTGCAAAAGGATCCTTTATGTTTGCAAAATTATAGGCAGCTTTTACACAGCGCTCAAAATAGTCACGCATGTCCTTTCCATACAAAAGGTTGGGGCAGCCGTAGGTAATAAGGACAACCTTTCTACCGCTGTCTGGATTAGCTTCGTCCGTCCTTGTGCGAAAGTTGAATTCCTCTGCGGCAAGATGGGCAATGGCACCTCCCATGCTCCAGCCAACAAAAACAATCTCATAGTCGGGATATTTTTCAAGCTGCTCAAAAAATTCCTTCATCACCTGCTCGGAGCCTGAATGCCAAACCTTTACAAAGCCGCCGTGTGCCTTGATTTTTTTTGACCCGTGCTCATAAGATTTTGTTACAAATGCAATGTCGTGTATGGCATCTGCAAAGCTGTGGGTGTCTTCAAATATCAGGTAAAGGATTTTTTCGTCATCATCCGCCGTTATGTAGTAGTTTAGCGATTTTCCTATTTCAAGAAAAAGCTTCCTCGAAATGCGGCACCTGTCAGAATATACAGTCCATGCCCTTAGTTTTTCTCTGCCCTGCCACGCTGAATCCTGCACATTGTTCTGTAAGGACGAAGGCGGCACGGTTGCGCAGGCAGCAAGGAAAACTGTAGAAAGTGCAATTAGAAGTACGGCCGCAATGAGGGATGCTTTCATCAGGATTATTTCTGGGCTTTTCCAAAAAGGCTTTCCCCGCAGTAGCTGCATGTGCCATTGGTTCCGACCCTTATGTGGCTAGTTCCTCCGCAGTTGGGGCATTTGACTTCCACAAAGCCAGTGCCAAGGTCGTCACCGTCAAGTGCATTGTCTATCTTAACGCAGGGGTTTCCTCCAAGCTGAAGGTTGCAGTTTTGGAAATATCCTTTTTTGAACAGAATATCCAACTCCGGGAATATTTCAAAGCTTGGCTTATTCATCTGGGCCGAAAGTTCTTCCGCCGTTACGGTTCCGTCAACATCACTTCCAAAGATTTTTTCGTAGCGCATTGCAGTTGATATTTCGCCATTCTTTTTTTTGCCAATATATATCGGTATTCCACATGCAGCCATCAGTATTATGTAAACCGGCAGAAGCTTTATGGATACTTTTTCCCCGGCTAGAGGAAAAAAGCAGCAAAGAACTCCCAATGCAAAAAAACAAATTCCTATGAAACCCCACTTTACTAATTTGTCTGCAATTGATTCATATCTGTAAACCTGATCCATATTTAGGTATTTTGCCATCTCATTCCTCCTGGATTTTTCCATACAAAGGGTTGCCGCAGTAGCTGCACTTGCCGTGGCTGTCTGCCCTTATGCGGTTTGTTGCACCGCAGTTCTTGCATGTAACCTCAACAAAACCTGTGCCCAGCACTTCATTTCCAAGGGCGTTGTCTATCTTTACACAGGTATCTCCTTCCTTGCCAAGACTACAGTTCTGAAAGTAGCCCTTTGCAAAGAGGTCTTTAAGTTCGGCAAAGATTTTGGAACTTGGCCGCTTTAGCTGGGTAGAAAGTTCGTCTGCGGTTATAATTCCGTCGGTGTCGCTTCCAAAGATTGTTTCGTAGCGTCTTGCAGATGCTATCTCCCTGAACTTTTTTCTGGATATAAGTATTGGTATGGCAGAAGGAATCAGCAGTATGCAGGACATATACAGGGGATTCGTCTCCTTTTTTTCCAAATAGGGAGCAAGCATGGCCTTTTCTTCTTCTGTAAGTTTCACGTCTGAACTGGAAAGAATATCATTTCCTGTAAATTTCTTGTTTTCATCATTGATTTTGAACAATGAACCCAATATTCCAATGCCAAAAAAACAAACAAGGACACAGCCCCACTTCATGAATTTTTTTGCGGACTTAACTTCTTTTTCAATCCTGTCAAGGTTCAAGTACCTTATGCTAGCGTCGCCTACAGCCATTTTTTCTCCATAAAAACTGATTTATGTAAAATTATAACACGGCTTTTTTTTGCTGTCCATTTGCATTTTAGTTAGCGTTACCTTCTGGCCTTTATCCTTCCGCTGATGAAGGAACCCAAAGCCTGTATAAGTTCAACCATAAGAATAATTACGATTACGGCTGCCGCAAGAACGCGGGTCTCAAAGCGCTGGTAACCGTAGCTGTTTGCAAGCTGGCCCAAACCACCGCCGCCAACAACACCGGCCATGGCTGAGTAGCCAATCAGGTTTATTACTGTAAGTGTAATTCCGTCCACAAGGGAAGGCAATGCTTCGGGAATCATCACTTTAAAAATTATCTGCCTGTTTGTGGAACCCATGCTTCTTGCAGCCTGAATTACGCCAACATCCACTTCCTTTAGCGACGACTCGATTACTCGGGCAACAAAAGGTGCGGCGGCAATGCTTAGCGGAACAATCGTTGCTTTTGTTCCAATTGTCGTATGCACAATAAGGCGTGAAAGCGGGAACAAAAGAATAATCAGGATTATGAATGGAAAAGAGCGCACAATGTTTACAATGCGGCTAAGCACCTGGTTTAGTGCAGGCTTTGGAGCTATTCCGTTGAGCGGCTCACTTGTGCACAAAAGAATTCCAAGCGGAAATCCCAAAAGCACGGAAAATATTGTGGAAAACAAAACCATAAGAGCGGTCTGACCCGTTGCAATTCCCACAAGTCCAAATATTTCTTCCCAGCTTAACTTCATTTTTCTTCCTCCGCATCTTCCACAAGAATTCCTCTTTCCTTAAGATAGGCAAGCGCCTTTTCTACATTTTCCTGCGAACCTGTAATGTCGGTAATCATAGTGCCTATTTTTTTACCCGGCAGGTTTTGTATGCCGCCCGCACGTATGTTCAGGTCAACGTCTATTTTTTTGCACAAATCGCTTAGCACTGGCCTGTCCGTGTCGCTGCCAACAAAATGCAGAATGTATTTGCCACCGTCCTCTGACCAGCGCAAAATCTGCGGCTGAGCCTGAGTAATGCGGGAGATAAAATCCTTTGTAACGAGGGACTTTGGGCATGTAAAAACATCGGATACGGTTCCCTGTTCCACAACGCGTCCGTCGTCTACAACTGCAACAAGGCTGCATGCATCGCGGACAACTTCCATCTGGTGGGTAATCATAACCACCGTAAGATTCATCTTTGCCTGAATCTGGCGGATAAGGTCAAGAATCGACTGTGTTGTCTGGGGGTCAAGGGCACTGGTAGCCTCATCGCAAAAGAGGATGTCTGGTTCCGTGGCAAGGGCACGGGCAATTGCAATGCGCTGCTTCTGACCACCGGAAAGCGTGCTTACCGGAGCATCTGCCCTGTCTGCAAGGCCTACAAGGTTAAGCATTTCCTTTACGCGGGTCTCTATTTTGTCTTTCGGTGTATTGCAAATTTCAAGCGGATAGGCAATGTTTTTTGCCGCAGTTCTGGAAGAAAACAAATTGAAATTCTGGAAAATCATTCCGATTCTTCTGCGCTGGGCTATAAGTTCATTTTTGCCCAAGTTGTCCACCTGCTTTTCTCCGTAAAAAACACTTCCCGAATCAGGCTTTTCCAAGAGGCTTATAAGGCGGACCAGAGTAGATTTTCCGGCACCGCTTTTTCCAATTATCCCAAAAATGGTATTGTCTGGAATTTCCAGCGAAATTCCGTTAACCGCATTCACAACGCCGTCTTTTGTGGAATAGGATTTTTTTAAATCATTTAGCTTTATCTGCATAAGACCCCGTACTTCCCTTAATTATAACTTTATGATAATTTTTTTTTAGTGCTTGTACAAGAGCCCATATTTTTACGAGGATTCAAGGATGAAACTAAGTCGCGAAAGTTACAGAAAAATGAACAAAAGCTACAATGCAATTTTTGACGGCCTGCAGGAAATTGAAGACATTAGCCCGGAAATAAGCATGGCTATGAACCAGGCCCTTAACATTCTGGATGCCTGCCTTGACGAAGTAAAAAAATGCATCGTTGACGACGAGCCGCCCAAGCCGGAGGTTAACACGTCTGGATTTTCAGTTATTGGCGGTTAAGAAACTTTTGCAAAAGAAAGCGCGGCAGGCACTGGAGGGGCCCGCCGAAGGCGGGTTGCGATAGCAATGGAGGGGGGGTGGGGCCCCCGGAACCCCGCAAGCGCCACAGTATGGGCATGACTGGCAGCGGAGAAATTGGACGCTTGAAAAAGCAAGTGCCGCAAAAAAATTAAAAAATAGATTTTTCCATCGGTTGCGGCAAAGGGGCTTTTTAACTATAATTAAAATATGCCTAATATAGATTTAGAGAACAAAACAATTCTCATAACAGGTGCGGCTGGATTCATCGGCTCGTTTTTGTGCAAGAAGCTGCTTACCTCATTTAAGAATATAAAAATCATCGGAGTTGACTGCATAAGCGACTATTACGATACTTCGCTAAAAGAAGAGCGGCTTAAAATGCTAAAGGAATTTGGCAGCCAGTTCATTTTTGAAAAGAAGGACATCGCGGACAAGGCAGAACTCGAGCGCATTTTTGTCCAGTACAAGCCGGACATTGTAGTTAACCTTGCGGCCCAGGCTGGAGTCCGCTATTCGATTGACCACCCGGACAGCTACATTCATTCAAACATAATCGGATTCTACAATATTCTTGAATCCTGCAGAAATCACCCGGTTGAGCATCTGGTCTTTGCCTCAAGTTCCAGTGTCTACGGCAGCAACAAGAAGGTTCCTTATTCAACGGAAGACAAGGTGGACAATCCAGTTTCGCTCTATGCCGCAACAAAAAAATCCAACGAACTTTTTGCACATGCATATTCAAAGCTCTACGGCATTCCTTGCACGGGCCTGCGCTTTTTTACCGTTTACGGACCAATGGGAAGGCCGGACATGGCATATTTCAAGTTTACCAACAAGCTTGTAAAGGGTGAGCCGATTCAGATTTACAACATGGGCGACATGTACCGCGACTTTACCTATGTAGACGACATTGTTACCGGAATTACAAACATAATGCAAAAAACGCCTTGCCTTACGGAGGACGGGGCTGCCTACAAGGTATACAATATTGGCAACAGCAAGCCTTCCAGCCTGATGAAATTCGTGGAGATTCTTGAAAAGTGTCTGATGGACGAAGGAATAATTTCTGAACCGGGAAAGAAGGAACTTTTGCCCATGCAGAGCGGTGATGTTTACCAGACCTATGCGGACGTAAGCGACCTTGAAAAAGACTTTGGCTTTAGGCCTTCAACCACGCTTGAAGAGGGACTTGCAGAGTTTGCTAAGTGGTATAAGGGGTATTATAAAAGATGCGCATAAAGCGACTCACTTCTTCCTTTACACTTCTTCTTATTATTGCAATGGTCATAATGGCTGTTACGGCCATGCTTTCTTTCAGTGCACATATTACCCCGCAAAAATGCGAGGAAAGCGGCACACCAGTTTTATACATAGACACCGAGGGCGGGAAAAAAATAAAGACAAAGGAAAAATATGTCAAGGCAACATATTCCATTAATTATGGCGGGAAAAATCTTTCTGGCAGCTGCAAAATCCGGGGCAGGGGCAACTCTACATGGAGGACCGAAGAATTTTACAAAAAAACCTATCTTTTAAAGCTAGAAAAACCAGCAGCTCTTTTGGGACTCCCGGAAGCAGAAAAATGGGTTTTAATGGCAAACACTGCGGACAAAACATCTCTGCGCAACGCATACGCCTATTACCTGGCAAAAAATGTTTGGAAGGACGGGCTCTGGACACCGGATGCAAAATTCCTGGCTCTGTTTGTAAACGGGCGCTACGAAGGCCTTTATGCGCTTACGGAAAAAATAGAAATTCGACAGAACAGGCTTCCGCTTGATACAAAAGGAGGTTCATTTCTTTTTGAAGTTCGCTCGCCAAAAAGCAAGTCTTGGAATTTCAAAAGCAAGAAGGGGATTTCTTTTACAATAAAGGAACCCAACAATTTGAGCGACGAAGAGTATAAAAAGCGGCAGGATTTTGTTCAGCAGGTGGAAGATATAATTTTTTCTGAAGACTTTGCAGACAAAGAAAAGGGCTGGCAAAAATATCTTGACCCTCAAAGTTTTGCCGACTGGTATTTGATAAATGAATTTACAAAAAACCACAATGTACAGTTTCAATCATCATGCTTTCTTTACTATGACTCAAGCACAAAAAAAATATACATGGGGCCTATCTGGGACTTTGACATTTCATGCGGAAACATAAGCTACGACGGCTGCGAAAATCCAGAGGGCTTTTGGGTACGAGAGCAAAGCCAATGGTTCAAGCGGCTTTTTGAAGATCCCTATTTTGCAGACTTTGTAAAAGAAAGATGGAATTCAAAAAAAGAGCTCATAAAAAATTCAAGCGAATGGATTCACATGGCAGCAGAAGAAATTGAAGCCCCCATAATGATAAACGACCAGCTCTGGAAAAACATAGGACACCGCCAGTGGCCCCACGCACCCGGTTGGAAAAGGCGCAAGACTTTTGCCGCGGAAGTGAATTATTTTTCGGATTGGGTAGAAAAGCGTTTTGAATGGATGGACAAAGCCATAAATACAAGTGGGGTTCAAAAATGAAATTGGCCATAGACTGCCGTATGAGCGGCAAGAGCGGAATAGGAACCTTTTTGGATAGCATAATACCCTTTTTTATTTCCAGCGGAACATCCATTTTGTTTTTGGGACTGCCGCAAAAAAAGCAGGAAGAAATAGAGCAAGGCATTTCTTCAGATGGCAAGTCGGAAGGAAAGAATATTAAATTCATTTCGTGTGGCATAAAAAACTTTTCGCTAAAGGAGATGCTTGCATTCCCCAGGGAAGTGCTGGATGAAATAAATTCCTGCGACGCATATTTTTCGCCCTACTGCAACGTCCCTGGACGCATTTTTTCCAGAGGAATAAAAATCCCGGTCTACACCACAATTCATGATGTAATTTTTCTGGACATGCCGGAGATTGCAGGAAAAGCAGGAACTTTTATACGCAAGCAAATCTACAAACGCGCTATCCGCCTTAGCAAAGGAATTTTTACCGTATCTGAATTCAGCAGGGAACGCATAATAAAAAAACTGGGCTGCAAAAAAAAGCTTACGGTAGTCTACAACGGAGTTCCCCTGTATAACGAGGATGAAAATTCAGCAGAAGGAAATGAAAAAAGCAAGTCAATACTTTTTGTGGGCAACATAAAAAAGCACAAGGGCTTGGCAACGCTAATACCGGCATTCATAAAATTCCGCAACAGCTTATCTCTTGCCGAAGAAGAAAAACCTCAGCTTCTTATTGTTGGCTCAAAGGAAAATTTTAGGACAGCAGATCTTGAACTTCAGGAATTAATTTCATCCGCGGAAAAAAACAATATTGTCTTTACAGGATTCCTTCCTGACGAAGAATTAAAGCAGCTTCTTGCATCCGCAAAGATTCTTGTTCAGCCTTCACTGTACGAAGGCTTTGGCATTCCCCCATTGCAGGCTCTTTATTCGGGAACAAAAGCAATAATTTCCGACATTCCGGTTTTTAAAGAAATTTATGCGGATCTTCCTGTTTGCTTTTTCAAGGCCGGAAACGTTGACGATTTGGCACAAAAGCTGGCCTCGGTTTATTTTGATGATGCCCCGCTTCCAAATTTCAAAAAAACATATTCATATAAAAACACGGCAAATAAAATTCTTAATTCAATTTTAGAGGACATCAGAGGATAATCTTATGAAAGTTGCAATTGTACACGATTGGCTTGTAAATTACGGCGGTGCAGAAGATGTTGTCGCAGCGATTCTTGAATTGTACCCGGAAGCAGATATTTTTACCCTTGTCTACGACAAAAAAAAGATGGGCAGTCATTTTTCAAAAAATAAAATCTACACATCGCATCTTCAAAAAATTCCATTTGCAACACGCATTTATACAAAGCTATTGAATTTTATGCCCAAGGCTTTTGAAGAATTTGATTTTTCGGATTACGACTTGGTAATCTGTTCCTCTTCATCATGTGCAAAGGGGGTAATAACTCCACCGACAGTTCCTCACATAGCATACGTTCACACTCCAATGCGCTATGCCTGGGATTTGTTTTATGACTACAAAAAACGGAGCGGAAGGCTAACAAGGCACTTTATGAACAAATGGATGCCTGCAATCCGCCAGTGGGATTTTATTTCATCACAAAGAATCGATTCCATCTGCGCAAATTCAAATTACATTTCCCGCAGAATAAAAAAATTCTGGAACAGGGAATCAACCGTAATTTATCCGCCTGTAAACACAGATTTCTATTCATACAATCCCAATGTTAAGCGCGAAGATTTTTACGTTTTCTTTTCAAGGCTTGTTCCCTACAAAAGAGCAGACATTGCCATTCAGGCCTGCATAAAGTCGGATAAAAAACTCATCGTAATAGGTGGCGGTTCCCAGATAAAGGAATTAAAAAAACTTGCGGCAAAAAATCCCCTTGTTGAATTTACAGGAAGAATCAGCGACGAAAAAGTAAGGGATTATTTGCAGCGCTGCAAGGCTTTGCTTTTTTGCGCAGAGGAAGACTTTGGCATTATTCCGGTACAGGCACAATCTTGCGGCAGCCCGGTAATTGCTTATGGCAAAGGAGGCGCAAGAGAGACTGTTATAGAAAACAAGACGGGTCTTTTCTTTGGCGAACAGAATGTGGAAAGCCTGGTAAAAGCAATGGAGCATTTTGAAAAAGTCAATTCCGCAGGAACTTTTGATCCGGCTGTAATAGCAGAGCATGCACAAAAATTCAGCAGAAGCCGCTTTTCTAAAGAATTCAAGGATTTCTGCCAAAAGGCAATTAAGACCTTGGAAAACTATGGCAACACAAGCAATCAACGAACCTCAACGCAAAGCGTCGGGGTATTGAATCCTCCGCGCGAATAAAAGTTGCCTTCCAGCAAAAAACGCATTATACAAAAAAATACGCAAAACGCAACAAGAGAGGACTACAACATGGCTATAGGTGACAAAAGCATCGGGTATTTGAACCTTGACCGTATAGAGGCACAGGAAAATTCTGCGAGCAAATTCATGAAGTGGGGCTAAGGTTTTATTATATTCTTTTCATTCGGAATATTGGGTTGTCTATTAAATAAACTCCGAATATGGGACAACCCCATACCACCTGAAAACCTCCCGGTATACATTTTGTTGCTTATACCTTCTGCTATTCCAATATTAATATCCAAAAAGAAATTAAGTGAAATAAAAGCCGCAAGACGTTACTAAACCATATTCGTAAGCGATACAGACGGAATCATAACGGCAGAAGAACTTTCAGACCAGCTGCAAAAGCCAAGCTTTAAAATCTTTGAAGAACTTGAGCTGCTATTCAGAAAGGGATTTTTCCAGAACTGCAGCCTTCAGCAAGGTGGCTCTCCTTGCGTAAAAATAGACAATGCCATTATAGATGACAAGGCAGGAATGGGATTTGTAGAAGTTAAGTGCAAAAACTGTGGTGGAACAAGCCGCATAAGGGCAGACAGCAGCAGCCCTTGTAGTTTTTGTGGCGCACCTCTGCTTGGCAAAATCGAAACTAAATAAACACTGCGTAATGGCGGTAATTATTATTTGTTCACGTCCTTAACAATTTCATAAAGTCGTTTGGCTGTATTTTCCAAAGTAAAGCGTTCCAAAAGAGCAGACGGATCTTCCACAGGCTGATCAAGAAGCTTATCAAGGTTTACGTCCGGATTGTCAGGGTCAATGTAGTAGGCGCAGTCTTTGTAAATTTCAGGAAGGGATGTTCTGTTGGAAATAATGATTTTTGCACCGCAGCTCAATGCTTCAAGCGGTGGCAGGCCAAATCCTTCAAAATAAGAAGGCAACACAAAAGCCTTGCATCTGGAAAGTAGCGACTTTACTTCACCGTCATTCAAATAACCCGTCATTACAACATTTTTTAGCGAATTCAATTTTTTTAGTTCCGGCGCAACCACGGACGGAATGGGTTTTCCGCTTACGGCAAAGACTTCATTTGGAAAAAGTTCTGCGTGGGCCGCTATCCATTTTAAATTCTTCCTTGTGGAAAGAGAGCCAAGCGTAAAATAATATTTTTTTTCTTGCAACTGGGGCAGCCTTTCAAAAATAGAGTCATCCTTTTGAATGTTGCGGTAAGTTCCAAGACCGTCGTAAACAACTTCTATTCTTTGCTCTGGCGTTTTGTAAGTTTGAACAATAGTTTTTTTTGTGTATTCGCTTACGGCAATTATCTTTTTGGCATGGCGGGCAATTCTCTTGTACATAAGTACACTGTAGAGGTGAATTAACCGGTCGCGTCTTGTTTGCTTAAAATCATCAGGATAGAGTTTTGCATAAATGTCGTGAAGGTATTCTATTCCCGGGGCAAAATATGGACATGTGTTAGAAAAGTCAAAGCTAAGGCGGCGGTTCTTTATTACATATTTCTGAAAATGAATCTGCGTCCACTTAGGAAAGAAATGGGCTTCCGCATCAAGCTGAACGACTTTTATGTTTTTAAATTCAGCAGGACGAAGAATGTTCTTTGGAACAACAAGTTCAAATTCTCCTGGGGAACAAATCTTATCAAGATAGGTAACGGTGTCCTGGGCAACACGCTCTATTCCTGTTAAGTTTTTTGCCCAAGACTCTCCGTTTATCGCAACAATCTTTTTCATACAAAACCTTAATCGCGGGCGTAAATGTCGCGGGTGTAAACCTTCTGCTTAACGTCGTCAAGTTCTGGAGCAAGGCGGTTGGAAATTATTACATCGCTTTCTTTCTTAAAGTCATCAAGGTTTCTTATAACGCGGGAATTAAAGAATTCATCTTCTTTAAGCACAGGTTCGTAGACAATAACTTCTATACCTTTTGCCTTTATGCGCTTCATAACACCCTGTATTGAAGAGGCACGGAAGTTGTCGCTGTTTGCCTTCATGGTAAGACGGTAAACGCCAACGACCTTTGGCTTTTTTGCTATAATCTGGTCCGCAATAAAATCTTTGCGTGTGCGGTTTGAATCCACAATGGCGCTTATTAAATTTTCAGGTACATCTTCGTAGTTTGCGCGAAGCTGCTTTGTGTCTTTTGGCAAGCAGTATCCGCCATAACCAAAAGAAGGATTGTTATAGAAGTCTCCAATGCGGGGATCAAGGCACACCCCCTCAACTATCTGCTTAGTATTAAGCCCGCGCACTTCCGCATAAGTGTCAAGCTCGTTAAAATATGCAACACGGAGGGCAAGGTATGTGTTTGCAAAAAGCTTTATGGCTTCCGCTTCCGTTAAATGGGGATGGAGAACTTTTACGTCCTGCTTTACGGCTCCCTGCTTTAGAAGAGCGGCAAAATCTTTTGCTTTCTGCAAGAGGCTTTCATCATCATCGGGGTAGCTTACTACAATGCGGCTTGGATATAAGTTGTCGTAAAGGGCATGGCCTTCGCGGAGAAATTCTGGGGAAAAGAGGATGTTCTTAAAGCCAGAACTTTCGCGCAAGGATTTTGTGTATCCTACCGGCACTGTTGACTTTATTACGATAGTTGTATTCGGATTTATTTTTTTTACAAGTTCCACAACTGCTTCTACGGAGGACGTGTCAAAATAGTTTTTTACCGGATCATAATTTGTCGGAGTTGAGACTATAACAAAGTCTGCACCTGCATAGGCTTTTTCTGCATCGGTTGTAGCGATAAGATTCAATTTTTTTGAAGAAAGGAATTCTGAAATTTCATTGTCAACTATGGGAGACTTTTTGCTGTTGATTAAATCAACCTTTTCCTGAACTATATCTACAGCCCAAACCTCGTTATGCTGGGAAAGCAAAACAGCCAGTGACAAACCTACGTAACCCGTTCCAGCAACTGCTATCTTCATTTTTCTACCTCGCGTACATATAATAAGACAATTTTAGCACAATAAAAATATTCTTGCAAATGGACGGCATGCCAACTTTTACTGTGCCCGGCACTACGTGTCCGGTCAGGGCTTCTGCATTCCCCGCTTTCCGCGGTTCCGCTTTCGCTCCATTCCCTCCGGGAACGCTGCGCGCCGCTACAATCGGGCGTAGGATTATTGGCAAGAACTTCTGTTGACGAAAAAGCGGTTTGTTAATATAGTTTATCTAAAAGGAAAGTCTTTGGAAAAAAAATACCGCCACGAATATAAATATCTTTCTCCTGAATACATACTCTCGTATCTTCAGAAACGGGTTGGCATGGTTTTGCAACTTGACCCGCATACAGGGGACGCCAAGCAGTATTCCATCAGAAGCATTTATTTTGACGACATGTACAACACCTGCTACCGGGAAAACGAAAACGGAACAGACCCCCGCGAAAAATTCCGCATACGCATCTACAACGGTTCCACGGAGCACATAAAACTGGAGCTTAAGCAAAAGGAAAAGACAAAATGCTTCAAGTATTCAGCCCCCCTTTCCTTTGAGCAGTGCAAGACCATAATGCAGGGGAAAATTCCGCAATACGACAGCACCACCCCGTTCCTGGTAAAAAAGCTTATTGCCAGGATGAAGCTTGTCCAATTGCGCCCGGTTTGCATTGTTTCTTACGAGCGCGTGCCCTATATCTGGACGGCAGGAAATGTCCGCATAACCTTTGACCGCAACATACGCAGCTCTTCGGACATAAACGCATTCTTTGACAAGGAGCTTCCGGCCCGTCCGGTTCTTGAATCGGGTATAAACATGGTTGAAGTTAAATTTGACGAGCTTCTTCCAGATTTTATATATGAACTTCTCCAGTCAAGCAGGCTTGTGCAGACAGCATTTTCTAAATACTATCTGTGCCGCCGCTACAACATGACGGGAGAATCCATATAAAGCTTTACAAAAGTAGACAATAAAAACAGGAGAATACAATGACAACTTTCAAGGACATTTTTAAGAAATCGTTTTTGCAGGGATTTTCCAGATTTGACCTTACACCGCTGAACATGGTGATTGTTCTGGGACTTTCCGCACTCTTCGCAATATATATTTTTGCGGTCTACAGAATTCTTACCCGCAAAACTTTTTATTCCAAAAGCTTTAACATTTCCCTTGCTGCGGTAACAATAATCACTACGGCAATAATCATGACAATTCAGTCCAACGTGGTGATTTCTCTTGGTATGGTTGGTGCCCTTTCTATTGTCCGCTTCCGCACAGCCGTAAAAGAGCCCATGGACCTTGCCTTTATGTTCTGGGCAATAAGCACTGGAATCATCTGTGGAGCAGGACTTGCAGAAATTTCCTGCATACTTGCAATAATGATGACTCTTGCGGTTGTTGTCTTAGACAGAATTCCGATTGGCCGTGCCCCGCAAATTCTTATGGTTACAATGAACGACTACAACAGCGAAGGAACTCTTATTACGGAAGTAAAAAAGACCTGCCGCTACTTTAGCGTAAAATCCAGAAGCCTAGCAAACGGACAGGCCGACTATGTGATTGAAGTGCGCGTAAGGGAAGAAGATGAAGGCTACCTTATAAAGGATGTTTCTTCTATAACAGGAGTGATTTCTTCCAGCCTTTTGCGCCACGACGGAGAGGTAACCTACTAGGTTTTCCTAATAGGCCAACTACCAAGTGTTTATTTTACCGTCATACGGGCAAAGACACCAACGCTGTTCAACATGGCAAAATAATTGGGAAGGTCGTCATAGAAAGCATACTTAAGGTATAGCTCATCACGCAAGCCCAAGCTTATCATGTCGGACAACTGGTATTCGTAGCTTAGGTTTAGCATGTTCTGGAATTCCAGCCCACAATCATAAGTAACAAAGTCCTGAACCTGCCAGGGGAAGGCGTAGTGGGCATAAGTGCGGTTTTCCAAGGCAATCTTGTTCTTTTCAAACAGAGTCCACTTAAAGGCAAGTACATTTTCTGCGCCAAAGGTGTAGCTGTAGCTACGGGCAAGCTCGTCAGGCTGGGGAAGCAAATCCCTTCTGTAATAGGCATAATCGGTTGTGCCAAGAAAATTCGCACCAAGAATTTCTTTCCACTCAAAGACATTGTTTTTGCTGAATTCTTTTTTCTGCTTAATGGCTGCACCCAAACCAAGCGAACTTACCTCAAAGAAGGAATGCCACCTAAAATCATACAAAAGTGATGCTCCGACTGACGTTTCCGTGTTTTCACTGTTAAGGGAATCTGGTGTACGCGCAAACAAAAAGCCGTCGCTTGAAATATTTACGTCATACATAAAATTGCGCTCACCGTCGCTCGTTCCTTCCCCAGAGCCTTTTCCAAAAGAGCCGCTCATAGAAAGTTCAAACTGGCTAAAGGGGGTGTTGGAGTCAACCTGATAGGGATTGTCATAGACAACGTTGCAGGCAAATCCTCCGTAAACAGGGAAGGTCTCACCAAAGCTTTTGCCGTCCGCATAAGAAGCCCCCGTTGCAGAACCGAATCCTGCGCAAAAATCAAGGCCATAAAGTTTAGACGCACGGGGAAGGGCTTTTTTCTGCAGAACCAAGTCCGACCACATGCGCATTGGGTTTGGAATATAGCTTGCGTAATATCCCAAATTCTGCATCTCGTAGCTAAGGTTGTAGAGCATTTCCCCCATAAAGGCAGCGCCAACACTTGAATAAACCAAGTCGTTTACAGAAGGCGCGTTTGTCTCGCAGAAATATTCCCAAATCAGCGAACCGGATGCGGAAAGAAGCAGGGACTCAAAAGGCGTAAAATTGGCATTGCGTCCGCTCATATAATAAAGGGAACCCTGGTAGGGATGAAGTACAAAATTGGTCCAGTACCAGTCGGTGTCATATTCCCAGTCCTTTTCGTAAAAATGCTTCCAGTCATCAAGCGTTACTTTTGTCCAGCCCTGCCTTGTTACAAATTTATTCCAACAGAAAATTATGGAATTTGCAACTAACATGCCGCTAATGCCTGTAATATAGTGGTGTTCGGAAGGGTCTCCAAAAAGATAGGTTCCCAAGTTAAAAGAAAGGTCTTCTTTTTCCTTATTCTTAGGCTTGTTTGTGGCTACAGTGGGCTCCTGTTCCAAAGGAGTGTCTTCATCATTTACAGCAGCCGCTTCCTGGGCAAAAATCATATTGGACTGCCAAGCCAAACAAAACATCAATGCAAGAAAAAACGCTTTAATTTTCATACCGGGATTCCTAAAACTATTTCTTTAATATAAAACACTATAGTAGAATTTTCAGTCCGATTCAAGAGTGGATTTTTATTTTTCTTCTGGACCAAGCTTCTATTGCTAACCCGCTTTCCAGGGTTCCGTAGGGCCATCAAATGATAAACAAACAGCACCATGGATGGTGCGTCATTTGTTGGCATAAAAAGCAGGTGAGTTTTCGCAGACAACTCATGGTTAAAAATAGCATGGATGCAATTTTTAACCAACTGCCCTTCCAATCGGGGGTTGGCTTGCTTTGTTTACGAAAACAATTCCATTTGCAAATCTTTTTCGGGAAATGTCTTCATGTAGGAAAAACATTCATCCGGGGTGCATAAAATCTTGTGCTTTTTGCATTCCATCTGGAAAATTTGCATTAGCCTTGCATTGTTGGAGCTTTCGCACACGTAGCTTTTTCCAAAGCATTTTTCGTATTTCTCCCTCATACCGGGAAAATGCCTGTCCAGCGCAGAATAAAAATATTCCCGGTTGCCATCGCGCAGGGTAAGCCCAAAGCCAAAGCAGATTATTCCCTTTACGCCAGCCTGTGCACAGCGGTCCATTATTGAAAGCAAATTTTCTTCTGTATCGTTTATAAAAGGAAGTATGGGGCTTAGCCAAACAATTGTGGGTATTCCTTTTTCGCGGAAGATATTCAGCACCTCAAAGCGACGGCTTGTAGGACAAACGTTGGGCTCGATGATGCGGCAAAGATTGTCGTCCGCAGTGGTTACGGTCATCTGCAAAACAAATTTTGTCTTACGGTTTATTGCTTCTATTATATCCAAGTCCCTAAGCACCATATCTGATTTTGTCTGAAGGGCAGCACCAAAGCCATGCCTTTCCAGAAGCTCCAGAGTTTTTTGTGTCATGCACAAGTCTTTTTCGCAATGCATATAGGGGTCACACATGGAACCTGTTCCAACCATGCACTTCTTGCGCTTATGTTTAAGGGCATCCTCCAGCAGTTCTATGGCATTTTGCTTTACCTCTATATCCTCAAAGGGAATTGGCGTATGGTAGCAGAGGCTTCGGCTGTCGCAGTAAATACAACCGTGCGTGCATCCGCGGTAGAGGTTTATGCCGTTGGAATTTAGTATTGTCTTTGCGCTTACAAAATGCATTATTGGAAAACCTTCTGGTACATTCTTTTGATTTCTTCTTCCAGGGCAAGCTTTACGCTCTTTGGAGCAACAACTTCCAGAGAGGAACCAAAACTTAGCAGGTAGGTTACAAGCCAAACTTCATCAGGAATTTTAAAGGTAACCGTTGTTAAGCCGTCGGGCGCTTCAGCAGAAGACTGGTTTTCTTCTATTTTGTAGTCATCCATAATGCGCCAGAGCTCTTTTTTTGGAATGCGAACCGTAAGCGTAACAAGACGGTATTCCTTTTTTAGGCGCTCGCTATATTCTCTTTCCACATCTTTTGACTTTGATTTTTTTGCTTCCAGAGAATCTTCAAAAATATCCGCAGCCCGCCTGGTATTGCGGATGTTCTGAATGCGGCTTAGCTTAAAATACCTGGCCTCTTCCTTTTGGTTGCACCAGCCGTACAAATACCAAGCCTGCCCGCGGAATACAATCTTCCACGGCTGAACAAAACGCCTGCCCACTTCCCCATGGCTTGAATAATAGTCAAAGCAAAGAGCCTGCTTTTTTAGGATTGCGCCTTTTGCAACGTCAAAGACAGTCCTAATATATGCCCCCAGCGGATTCCACGAGCCAAAGTCCACTTCCAGCCAGTCAGTCTTTTCTTTTGTAAGTGAACGGATTTTTCCTGCGGCGGCCCGGCTTGCATCATCACCAGACAAAGCAGAAACCGCATTTGCCGCAGCAGCAAGACTAACCTTTTCGTCTTCGGTTAAGACGGTTTTGTCCAGCGAGTAATTCCCGTCTATTTCTATGCCCCCGCCAAAGCCTTTTGTAGAAAAAATAGGAATCCCGGCAAGGCAAAGGGAGTCTATCCAGCGGTAAATTGTACGTGTAGAAACCCCAAAATGCTCCGACAAGTCCCTGGCAGTGGCTTTCTTTTTGTCTATCAGAATGTAAACCAGTTCAAAAAGGTTTTCCGTATTAATCATAGGAATATTTTAGCATGAAAAATATGACAGGTAAATGTCATATTATGTTTGAATCGCGGGAAAAAATAATCCACTAATTTTTTATAATGCTAATTCCTTACTTTTAGGAATGAACTATATCAAGACTTTTCGCTCAATGTTTATTATTAAAGTTGGCAAGTCAAGCCGCATTTTACATTTCAAAACATCATCTTTTGTATATAAAAATTTTTGTTCATGTTCATTTTCTATTGTATAAACCGATATATCTTTGAAGAATTCTTGTAACAAATCTCGCAATTCAGATTCATCTGATGCTAACATCAGTCTAGGTGGTGTTCCTCCCCAAAAACAAAAAGGCGAAAGTTCTTGACCAGGTTTGATAATGACAGGAGAAGCTTGCATTGAAAAACCTGGATTTTCCTTTATGAAAGTTTCATTTATCTCATAATCAATCATAATAGTTGTTTCCGTAGTATTCAAAAATCCGATTATTGGAAAATTATCACATGAAACAAAAAGTTGCAAAAACAATATGAAATATAGAAAAAAAACACATTTTTTGTAAAAAATCATTATTCGGTCTCCAAACATATTGGAATTAATTCAAAAGTTCAATCTCAAATACAAGCTTATCAAAATTAGTATTTCTACCAGTATCATTACAACTATATCTATAGATATTTCCACTTTGCTCAAGAATCATTCCACTAAAATCCATCTGCGAATATTTTCTCATCAATCCCTGTTCATTTCTCTCAAATATATTGTATACACTCAAATAGCCTTCATCAGATGAGCACTCTATTTCAAATTCTTTAGGACAGTCCTCTTCCCATAATTCAAAAGCCCTTCCCGAGACACCATTTATAGTTAATGTTCCTTTTCCAGCATCTATAGCAATCCGAATGCCCTGTCTATTCTCAGAATTAACACTTATAAATCTAACCTTTACAAGTTGTTTTTTCTGAATAGACAAAACTTCCCATTTTATTATCTCTTTTTCGACGTCCCCAAAATTACTGTTATATGTCCTTCTTTTTCCCAGCCAATCAGGTAATTTTTGCCCCATTTTACTCTAACTCCAAAAAAATAACCCCAAAGAAAACTTTCTCTGGGGTTCATTCCTTAAGGCTCTTTAGCGGCCCCAAGTCATAATCATATCGTAGTTGTCTTCGCGCACTTCAAAATACTGGTTGTATTCACCGCAAGTCGGACAGTATTCAGGAGCGTTTGGACCTACAACAATGTGACCGCACTTAAGGCATTCCCAAACTTTAACTGTGCTGTTCTTAAGCTGAGCAGATGAATCTTCATCCTTTAAGAGCGAACGGTAGCGCTCCTCGTGACGCTTTTCAATTTTTGCAACTGCACGGAATTTTACGGCAAGTTCCTTAAAGCCTTCAGCTTCGGCAGTCTTTGCAAAACCTTCGTACATGTCGGTCCATTCAAAGTTTTCTCCGTCAGCGGCAACCTTTAGGTTTGTAGTCGTATCGCTAATTCCGCTAAGTTCCGTCAGCCACATCTTTGCGTGCTGCTCTTCGTTACCGGCAGTCTTTTCAAAAATCTTTGCAATTTTTTCAAGTCCGTCTTTTTGTGCCACCTGAGAAAAATAAATATACTTGTTGCGCGCCTGTGATTCACCCGCAAACGCTGCCAGCAAATTCTTTTCTGTCTGTGTACCTGCATACTTGCTCATTTTAATCTCCTTACACTATAGCCAAATGTTCTTCTATTATATTTCAGAATTCCCTTGTCTACAAGAGCAATTTTATTGTAATTGGCAAATACTTTTTGATTTTTGGAGCCGCCTTAATATTAAAACTGTGCCCGGCTACCCGCCGGTCAGACTCTCGTGTATCCCGCTTTCCAGGGTTCCGGGGGCCCCTACCCCCTCCATTACTCCACTTCGTTCCGCAACGGCTGCGCCGCCCTTCCAATCGGGGCTAGGTTTCTTTTCAAGATCGCTTGCACAAGAGGTATTTTTTACTATAATAACAGAGGAGAGAAAAATGGCCGAACAAATTTTTGCCATAGTAATGGTTATCTTACTGCTCAACATTCCAATCTTTATCTTTTGGAGAAAGACAAAAGATAGCAAAGACCATGCCGTCATAATTGCCCACAGAATCATTTCCACTCTAGAAAACCTTGCGCTTGTTACAATCATTCCGCTTGCCCTGTGGAAACAAAACCATTATCTTGTCCTTCTTGTTCCATGCCTTGCTCTCATCATCTACCCGCTTTGGTGGGGAATAAACGCGGAACTTACCGACGAAGAGCAGGCTTTTCTTGTTGCAGAACGGGGCTTTCGCATCCTGAACACAAAGGCAAAAAGCATACTTGTTCAATTCATCACTTTCCCGCCCTACTACCTTATAGCCGCATGGAAAATGACTACGCTAAAAGCAAACAAAGACAAGGATTCCCAAAATGAATAAAAGCAGCAAATCACTTACATGGCCACAGGTACGTACAGCTTTCTTATTTTTCTTATGCCTGTTTATTTTCTTCATTTCCCTTTATATTTTCATTCTGATTATGCAGAAAAGAATACGCTCACACTGCAAAGAAAATCCTTCAAAGGTAAACATCTCGCAATACTTGGAAAAACAAGATTCGGGAACTGCATTTGTCTTCTCTCCAAAAGACAATCAAGACTGTTCATACATCACTTTTGAAATACTTTGCGAAGGAAACCCAAGGACATATTATTTTTACCGTTCAGGAAGCTGGATTATCATCCGCACAAAAAACTATTCCAAGGCCTTTCCAAATTTACTAACCACGCCCAATATGATTTCCTTCTATAGTATAGACGGAAAAAGGTATTCGGTCATTGGCCATGGAAGCGGTGGGCGTCACAATCAACATTTAGACAGCTACACAAAACTAATCGTCGAAATCGGAATTAAGCTTTCAAAAAATTAAAGCACTTGCAAAGGTAAATTGTTTTTATATAATTGCAAAGAAAGGAGAGCAAAAATTGGAAAAGTCCGCTGAACATAAAAACAAACCCACATTCATAATCAACAGAATAGAGGCCGGGTGGATTTCTGGCTGCCTAAACGACGGAAAAACAGAGTTTTACTTTGATTATAGCTCGGCAGACGGGAATTTTCCGTCATCACTTCTTGAAGCCCTGCTAATTGAATACGGTGTTTTGGGAAACGACGACAATTTAGATTTGTTTGGTTGGAGCGAACCAGAAGTTGACGAATGGCAAATAAAAAAAATAAAAGACAGCATTGCCATAACAATAAAAACTTTCGCAGACCACACGCAAAATGCACCGCTAGAAGAAACAACCCACCTAGAATTTAACACAGAAACGTTGCTTAAAGACATAATAAAAGCATACAAAAACACCCTTTGGACTTACGGGATGCTCGGCTACAAAAAGTCATGGTGGCAAGAATTTCCGCTTGCCTTCCTCCTAAAACTAATGGATTTTGCCGACAAGAAAAATTCCATAACGTTGGAAGACCAAGAAATGGGAATCTTCAAATCTCCTGTCTCTGCCGAAAACAAGTACATAACAGAATTATTCCATCCTCAATACTAAAAATCAGTAAAAATGCACGAAATTTAATAACAATATTCCACCACCATGGATAATTGTTATTAAACATTGCAAAAATATTGCTTTTATTTGCCGCTTTCCTGTGCTATTCTTTTTACAGCAGGAGAAAAAATGGAAGTTACATTTGACACGGCAACAAGCAAAGACATAAATGAATTGGTTCGCCTTAGAATTGCATACATGAAAGATGATTTTGGTTCCGTAAGCCAAGAAGAAAAAACTGGCATGGAAAAACAGCTGCCCGACTATTTTAAAAGAAAACTGGGCACGGAACTTATAGTTTTTACCGCACGCGACAAAGAAAAAATCGTTGCGGTGGCATACCTGCATATAATAGAAATGCCTGCAAATTCAGTTCTGCTGAACGGACTTTACGGAGAAGTGCTAAGCGTATATACGGAGCATGAATACCGCGGAAAGGGCATCTGCACAAGACTTATGCAAAACCTGGTTGAACACGGCAAAAAAATAGGCCTTGGCAGAATAGACCTAAAAGCTACAAAAGATGGCTACCCAATCTACAAAAAAGTTGGTTTTACAGATGTTGAAGCCCGCTACACGGAAATGCGGATAAAATTTATTTAGCAGACATAAAGTGAAAAGTGTGTTACTGTATAAGTAAATGGAAATAAAAGAAATACACGAAAACAAAAAAGACTTCCTTAACCTTCTTCTTTTGGCAGATGAACAGGAAGAAATGGTTGACAAATATTTGCAGGATGGAAGAATGTTTGTCCTTACAGATAACGGAGTAAAAGGCGAAGTGGTAGTTACCAACGAGGGCAATGGCATTCTAGAAATTAAAAACATCGCTACAGACCCAAGCTGCCACGGAAAAGGCTACGGTAAAAAGCTTATTCAGTTTGTGGAAGAAAAATTTAAAGGAGAATATTCTGTTCTTCAGGTTGGAACAGGCGACAGTCCCCTTACAATTCCCTTCTACGAAAAATGCGGATTCAAGCGCTCACACGTAGTAAAAAATTTCTTTACGGAAAATTACGACCATCCAATTTTTGAATGTGGAATTCAGCTGGTAGACATGATCTATCTGCAAAAAAATATATGAGGAGTTTTTTATGGCAGTAAAATGGGGTGTGTTGGGAACAGCCGGAATTGCGCGTTGGGCTACGATTCCCGGAATGAAAAAATCAAAAAACTGCGAACTGTACGCAATCGCAGGTCGTGATGAAAAAAAAGTCGATGCCTACAAAAAAGAATTCGGATTTGAAAAAGGATACGTGGGCTATGACGCTCTCTTGGCCGACCCGGATGTTCAGGCGGTCTACATTCCTCTTCCCAACCATATCCACTGCGAATGGGTCATAAAAGCACTTGAAGCGAAAAAACATGTTCTCTGCGAAAAACCCCTTGCCATGAATGCCGATGAAGTTCAGAAAATGTTTGATGCTGCAAAAAAGAACGGCGTAATCCTAATGGAAGCCTATGCCTACCTTCACAGCCCTTATGTTGAATCGCTAAAAAAAGACGTACAGAGCGGAATAATCGGCAACGTTGATTTTATTGACACCGCATTTGTAACCCAAGGCTACAAGGAAGACTTCCGCTTGCATAAAGAATTTGGCGGAGGTGCAATGTATGACCTTGGCTGCTACTGCACCACAATGATTTTGTCGCTAATAAACTCTGACGTAACAGAAATCCATGCAAGTGCAGACATAAAGAACGGCGTTGACTACTTAACGGTTGCAGGCCTAAACTTTGCAAACGGAGCACGTGCATCTTTTACTGTTGGAATGGCCTTGGGCGCAAACACTAATGGCCGCTACGACCGCCTCTACATCCACGGAACAAAGGGCAGCATAATAAGCGCAGTCGAATACAATCAGGAAGGAAAGCTCAGCTACACGATTAGCGCAGAAGGAAAATCCATTATAAGGAACATAGATGCCCCGCAAAACTATGCGCTAGAACTTGACCAGTTGAACGCCTGCATTTTAAATGGGGATTCACCGCACATAACGGAAGAATTTTCTTTAAAAAACATGCGCCTAATAGACCGCGTATTAAAAGAAATAGGTTACTAGTATATCGAATAATAATTAACTGTCACCCTGAACTTGTTTCAGGGTCTGTCCGCCATACACCCATGGTTCGACTGTGCTCACCGACTGCTAACATTTATAGATTCTGAGTCAAGCTCAGAATGACAACTTTTTAGTATTCGATATACTAGAAAGGCTATAAGATTACTTTTTCCGCTATACTTTTCCAATCTGTACAGCGGAAAAAGTTTTTGCCCGGAAAGTCACAGCCTTGGTTCCACGGACGGTCATAGACAAGCACTTTTAGATTTGGAAGATGATTAAAAAACTTAAAGGCAAGCGGCGAATCTTCCACGGCATAGTCAAAGTTCATCTTGTAGTAATCTTCAAGCGTAAGGTTGAATTTGCTTCCCTTAAGAAAATTGTCCCTGCCATATTTGTCCAGGGAAAAAAGCTGAGCCTTATCAAGTCCACGCTCATCAAGCCAGATCCTTGACTCTTTATAAACGCTGAATGGTCTTCCTGTTATAACGTAGACATTATATCCGATTTCTATCCAGCTTTTTATAACATCGCAAGCACCCGGTGTTTCCTCGTAAGAAAGAATCATTTCAGGCTCATGCCCCTTTATCATCATTTGGTCATATTGTTCGTCCGTAAGCGAAAAGGATTTTTGCAGATTAAAATAGCGAATTTTTTCATAGGGCACATCTATTCCAAAAAGTTCCTCTGCATATTTAGAGAAAGCCCTTGCCGTTTCACAAATGCAGTCATCAAAATCAACATATATATTCATTTTATTCTCCTAGTATGGCAAATATCAATTAACTGTAACCCTGAACTTCTGCGAATGTGGATTCAGTGTGTGTTCCACCATCAATCCGTGGTTCGACAGGCTCACCAACCGCTAACATCTATAGATTCCGAAACACACGACCAAAGCAAATGCGTGTGGTCATGGCGTAGCGTTCGGAATGACCAGTTATTTTATATTCGTTATACTAGTGCGGTTAAGGCTTATTGCAAACCATATCAAGACCAATATAAAAGAAAACGACTGTGCAATCGCCACGCGCAGTGCCATCATCTCGTCGGCACCATTTTTTGACACGACATGCAAAATGTTAACAATCGTGTTGTTCACAAAATGGTCTCCCATTCCCATAAAAATGCTGCCTGTCATTTTTGTAAGCATGGCAAACTTAAAGCCCACAAGCGCAGACGTAAAAACCAGCATTGCCGAGTTTGCAACCGTTCCAGCCATACTGCTTTCTCCGTCCAAGAAATTTCTTACTGGACCAACAATGTGCCAAAAACCAAACAAAGCGGATGCTATCAGTGCAGAAAGTATAAAGCTGTACTTTTGACTAAGGATTTTGTTAAATAGTCCACGGAAGACGCCTTCTTCCATTAGGACATTTATTATATTACCCGCAATGCAGATTACAAAAAACAAAAGGCTGGTATTGTAGCCAAGGTTTTTATCTATTGCGTATGTGCTTACATAAAACTTTAGGGAATCAAAATTTCCAAGAGAATTAATTATAAGGCATTCTACCGTATAGGCTACGGCAAAGGTGCAAAGTCCAAATGCAAGTCCCTTACCCAAATTGGCAAGAGCCCCTTCTTTTGAAAAACCAATTTCTGCTGCGGTAAAGTGCAAGATTCCTGCAGAAATAAAAAGCACAAGAATTCCAACCAGCTTATGGACAACCGCTTCTCCAACCCAGGTTCTGTCTGTGCGCAAAACAAAATATTCAAAAATCCTGAATGCAAAGCAAACAAGATATATTATAAAAACGATTGAAAAGACCCTTTGATTTTTTTTATCCAACATTTACAACCCTATATCTTTTATAATTTTTGCAACTTCCAAGGGTTTGTCCCCTTGTGGAGTATGCCCGCATCCCTTAACTTCAAAAAAGTCTTTGCGGGGTGCATTTATTTTTTCATAATATTGCCTTGCAAGTATAACAGGGCAAGTCCAGTCCATTTCTCCGTTTATAAAATAAATCGGTGAATTAAAATTCATTCCATAAGCATCTATTCCTTCCGTTAGCTCCTTGTCAAAAACGTAGTCAACAAGAATCTTATTGTTCCTGTATATTTTTTCTGGAGATGCATTGTCAAAAAACATCCACCTCATGTCATCAATTCCAAGATAGGGCGAAAGGGCTCCGTACAAAAATGACATTTCTGGAACATCCGGTTTATTATACGCTTGGGTAAAGGAACGGAGTTTTGTTAGGGTAAATAAATCTTCTGTTTCCTGGTAGGCTTTAAAAGCTTCCTTCATAGAAGAAGTTTCGTCCCCTGCCCGCTCAGCTTTTTCCAAGGCATTGTCGTAGGCAAGCTCGTCTCCCTTAAAAAAGCTAATCACTTGTCCAATGCAAATTGTCTTTTGAATTTTTTCCGGATGAACATGGGAATACTTTGTGGCAAGAACAGTTCCCCATGAATGTCCAATAATTGTAACCTTATCCTGCTTAAACCTTTTGCAAGCATAATCCACAAGCGCATTTATATCTTCAAGCAGCTGACCTACACTTGCCGTTTTGTTTTCTGGATCAGCAGCATGATTTTTGTAATATGTTCTTCCGCAGCCCCTTTGGTCCCAAGTAATGTATGTGTAGTCATCAAGAAGATAATCCATAAAGGCATAATCCATCATTCCGTCTGGGCCAGAAGGACCTCCGTGCAAAAGTATTACGACAGGATTTTCCTTATTCCTTCCCATCACCCTGATGAACTGATTCTGTCCGTTTAGGTTAACATAAGCGTCTTCAAAAACAGGATTCTTGGCAAAGGCAAATGCTTTTACAAACTTTGCATTTTTAATTCCAAAGTATCCTATAAGAATTATAATTGTAAAACCGGCAAATGCCGCAGCAAGGCTCTTTAATATTCTAAAAGGAAGTCTGCGCCTTTTCTTTCCAAAAAGTGAATCCCTGTGCCCAAGATGAATCCCTATATGGCCTATTCCAAGAATTGCTGATGAAAGAAGCAAAAATGAATTTGAACCGTAAAGTCCAAGCACAAAAACTGCCAGTACAGGATAGCTTGCCCCCGCTACAGGAATTCCAAAAAGTGATGAATAAAAATCTTTTAGGCTTCTTTTACTTTTAAAATAGCGTATCCAGTAGAACTCGTAGCAAATCATTAAAACGAATGCAAGCACAAGGAGCGGAAGGGCAGAAAGCCTGTTCAAGTCTATGTTAAAATCCTTAAAAATCAAAAGCAGCACGCTAACCAGAACTTCGCCAATGCGCTCAAGGACAAGCAAAAATTTATTTTCTTTTAGAGATGCTTCTTCGTAGCCCAAAGGCTTTTTCTTTGTCCAAATAAAATTCGGAATAAGAAGCATGCAAAGAAAAACAAGTCCAACGTAGGAAAATCCAAAATGAAACATTTGATAAGGATAGCATAAAAAGAATAAATCTTCCATACTCCTGCCTTGTTTGCTATCTAAGTCTTACTGATGTTTCATTGTGTCTTGTAGGATAGATTTCTGTGTAGATAATTTTTCCGTTAACAAGGCCAACCCTTACTATCTCAGAATCCAAGGCTCCGTAAACCGCAAACTCAGACTCTCCGTTAAAAATGAAGTTCCCCAGCGAATAGACAATGAGCTTTCCCTTGTACCATTCTGTTGGCTGAATTACATGGGGGTGGCTTCCAAAAACAAGGTCTGCCCCGCAATCAACGAATTTTTCGTAAAGATTGCGCTGCAATTGATGGGGCTTGTGTTTGTACTCAAAACCTCCATGAACATTCACTATTACAAAATTTCCTGAAGCTTTTTCTTTTTTTATGTTCTCAAAAAGTTCCTCGTTTTGCCAAAGGATTCCTGCCCTTGTATCTGTTGCAGTAGCAGTTTTTTCTCCGTTGAATCCTGTCCTTTCTATTGGAAAAGCTCCGCAGCTTATAATAGCAAAGTTTGTTCCGTTTACGGTAGTATGATAGAATTTTTTTGCCTCTTCAGCGGTGTAGCCTGCACCAGAAGTTGGTATGCCGTATTCTTTTAGAGCGGCAAGGGTGTCTTTAAAGCCTTCTTCACCGTAATCGTAGCAGTGGTTGTTTGTCTGCATAAAATAATTGAAGCCCGCTTTTTTTAACGCAGGAAGCACTTCCTTGTGGAACTTAAAGGTATAGGATTTATAGATTCTTTTTCTTGATTCGGTTACGGCTCCCTCCAAGTTTCCAATCATTATGTCGTTGCTCTGCAAAACAGGCAGCGTTGTTCCAAAAACTTTTTCCAAACCATTTTCGTCTTCTATTAAAGTTTTCTGCGCACCGCCTTCTACCATTATGTCTCCGACCGCCGCAAGAAAAGCTATATTGTCTTTACAAATATTTTTGTCCTTAAAAAAGTCATCAAAAAAATCAAAGACGGTCTTTTCAAAATCCGGAATTACTACGGTGCATCTTGCATAAGTTTCTTTTTCCAGGGCATAGCCTTGGTCTCCTGCATATTTTGAATCCACAGGAATTGCTTTGTTTCCTTGGGGAAGATTTTCTGCATCGGTTAACGAAATAGTAAAATTGGGCTTACTGGTATTAAGTGAAGATACTTGGTTAAAATCTGTTTCTGCCGAGGGAAAATAATATTTTGACCTTAAGCTGTAGTTTTTTGTGTGGGCATTTTCTTTTTCACCGTCAAAAAAAGCCATGCCCTCATTTTTTGTAACAAAGGCAACCGCACATGCATAAGGTCCTTTTTTTGCTTCATTTCCACAGTTCAAATCAAGAGAAGAAAAATCAGACAGGGAAATAAGTGAGAAAGCTTCTGGAGAAGGGGCTTCCCTAAAATATTCTTCAAAAAGGCTGTCGTCAACCACGGCATAATAATTTTTTGTACAAGATAAAAGCTTTTTATGTTCAATCAAAAAGAGCAGGACAAAAGACGCGAGTGCTAAGAAGAGAATTCCTGATATGGTGGCCATAATCTTGTTAGGAATTATAGGTTTCTTCATTCTATAATTCTAACTGAATATGCAGAAAAAGCAAAGACAGAAAGCTATTTCCAAAGCAAAAAAGACTTTTCAGAAAAAATGTCTTTAAATTAGGCTGCCGAAAGCTTTTTGTATGCCGCAACTATCTGGCTTAAAGAATAACCTTTTCCGTACCAAGCCTCGCACATTCCCATACATGCCTTGTATTTACAAAGGCAGCGCCTGGCAGTTTCCACATCAGAATAAGTTTTCCAGTAGCCACAGAATTTGCAGTCGTGCCCCTTGTGGCTTTCAAATTCAATTACGTCATTAACTGGGTATCCCAAGACAAATCCAACTTCATGAGGAAAACCTCTGTTTTGGTTCATTCTGGAAAACAATTCTTTTAGGAAAGCAAAAATATCTGATTCATCATATCCTTTGTCTGCAAGATATTCTTTTACAAAAGCGTTGCTTAAAATTTTACTTGCCCACGGCACGTTTACCACAAGGACTGCTGTTGAAGTTTCAGAAAGCTTATGGGAAAAAATCATCAGCCCCAATTTTAGAAAATCATTTTTCCACGCTTCAAAACTTGATTTTGAAAATATCTTATTCTGGACAAAAAAAAGATTGCCAGGTTTTATATTGCAAAAGGTTGGTGCGCAAAAATGAATCATCATCTGGTTAAAATTCATATTATCTATACCGCTAAAAAAGAGGGCTGCCCGGCAGTATGGCAAAATCCGGACAGCCCAAGTGTTTTATAAGAGCCTATTTTATAGCAGACGCAGCCCACTCCTTGCACTGTGCAATATCTGCGTCTTCGGGTGTAAGGTGAACCATAAGGGGTTCTTCTGCGCACACGGCACCCGCATTTGTAAGGCGGTCATTCCAATCGCGGAGCCACTGACCGTCTCCCCAGTCATAGGAACCAAAGATTCCGACTTTTTTACCGCTAAGGGAAGATTCTATTCCTGAGTAGAATTCTTCCATGGAATCTTCAAGAACTTCGTCACCCATTG